>Ga0315914_1001243_pt1 | contig 37353 bp, 16 predicted proteins | sample MpolenodulesMG_FD_203920 | JGI IMG/M metagenome (GOLD analysis project Ga0315914, IMG submission 203920) | Medicago polymorpha root nodule microbial communities from Los Angeles, California, United States - elongated nodules | ecosystem: Host-associated > Plants > Roots > Nodule | place: USA...
CCCCCCCACAACTTCCAACATCACTGGAGCCCCACTTTGCGAGAAAATATGAAACGCGTTTAGGTGTTAATATAATTGTTTATATTTAAGATAAAGTTTTTATATTTGATATTATTTATTTTTCATTATAAATATCGTTCAGTCTATTTTGTATAAAAGACCGAAAGTGATCTCTACAGCTCTGGTCGTACCCTTAATCTGCGACACACTTAGGATTGTTCAATATTCTAATAGAAACTTGTGCCACAATCTGTCACTATTGATTGCCTAAGTTTCTATTAATTAATTGACTTACTAACTGCTCTTAATCCACTTTAATTATTCCTAGTATAAACAGATAACAGAACTATCAACGATATTGGTTCGATTTCAAAATCTGAGAAAATTGGAGCTCTTTATCGAGGGAGCATATGATCCTTATATGGACTATTTTTGGATTTTAGATATTGCAATGGCTTCTCAACATCTCCAAAAACTTTTTTTGACGGTGAGTTATTCAACTCTTTATTTTTATTTTAAATAATAGTTTCTAAATAGTTATATATTAAATCAATCTTATGGAATTTCACTTGAAGTATAAGTTTTACTTTCCTGATTTTAATATTTGCAATATGTTTGTCTACATAGATCAAGAAAATTACAAATTAAAACTTAATTTATTTACTATTAGAAAATAAATTGACAATTTTTCAGATAAACTCACATTTAGATAATTCATAATGATCTTGATTGATCATATAATATGCTTAATAAATAACTTTTGTATTTTTTCTTTTACTTAAATCAATTTTCACAACAAATTGTAAAAAACTATGTATTATACAAATAGGAATCTATAATTTAACTTAATTGGTAAGTTTTGTGCAGTTCATTTTGCAGACATACTTTCACTTTTAGAGTCGTAAAGTGAATTGTTTAAGTCGTAACGTGTAATATCGGTCTAAAGATATTACAACTTGTTGAAATATGAATGATTAGTTTCAAGTTTCAACCTAGATGCTCTTGAAATAAATCAAACCTAATATTTTATGGTTTAGTCTTTGTTCAACAAAAAAGTAACAAACAACAGATAAGTTAGCAGATTGAATTTGATGTGTTTGATTATATGAGTGAATGAATTATTTGATAATGAGGGTAAAATGAGTGGAAAAGTATGTCATAATCTCAAACACTATTTGAAATATAAGTTATAAGTTCAAATGCTACTTGAAGTAACATTTGAAAAAAGTCTCCAAGTTCATGAGAGGAGAACTACTATCAAACAACTTTATTCTAGTCCTATGTGTTTGTATGGTATAAGTTAATTGTTATATGCTTGCAATTTGTATTGTCAAACGTAGTCTCAATCATAATAATCAACCTGTTATTTCAAACTAAAATAATGAATAAGCCTTTCCTTAGTGTTATATGTCTAATGGAATTTTAAAATTTTCATACATGTCTGAAATATTGTGATCTTTACTTTTGAATTTTCAGATAAGAAATTCACATATGGTTGGCTTTAAGAGGCAAAGAAGAGAGTATGGAGGGTTTTTTCATAATGATTTGAAATATGTTGAGTTACGGGGTTGTGTTTGCACCATAAATGTAATTGAGTTAGCTAGTCACATGTTAAGGAATGTGAATTCACTTAAGCAAATTACTTTCGGTTCTCGTGATAAATTCTATATAGGTGCTGGAAGATGGACCGAGGGCTGTGATAGTTGTTGGTTTGAACGATTTCTTATTCATGAGATGCTTAAAGATGAAGTAAAAGAACATTGTCAGCTTATAATTTTGTAGTTTTTTTTTTTGGTACAATATAATTTTGTAATATTATTTTATCTAAAATGGATTTTGCACTGATATTGGTTTATTCATTTGTAAAATCATTGTATAATTTATTAATTTGATATGAATTACAATATTAATTACCTTTTAGAAGTTCTTTATTTTCTGTATTTAATACCAACGTCAAGACGAGCATACGTGTCCGTCTTTGAGCTTTCATTGGTAATAATTAATAAACGATAAAATGGTAACAAGAATTAAGTAAATGTAATTGATAGAAAAATGTTATGTCAAAAAACAATATTTTTTTAAGGTCAAAATAAGATTTTTATTTTTATGGTAATATTATATGTCCTTTTGAAGTTAATACTCCCTCCGTCTCAAATTATAAGCAAAAAAATTTCATTTTTTTGTTCCAAAATATAAGCAAAAAAGACCAACTTTTATTCTATTATTATGTTTTTAAAAAAAAATATCATCTTTCCAAAGTAAAATTAAATGTAATTTGCATTCAATTTGTTTTCATTTTTATTTTCTCAATAAAAATTAACCAATGATAATTGTTTTTACATCTTTCCATGAAACTTATTTCAAGAATATCACAAAAAATTATACCTCAAATTACAATGTTTTAGCTTTCTTAAAAAATGTGAAATTATATTTTTTCTTATAAATTAGGACGGAGAGAGTATAATTATTAATGTCTCATGCATATGTTAAGTTTGATCTTTTGCATCTTGACATTCGAGGTCTTATTTTTTTTTATTTTAATAAATTCGAGGTCTTATTTTTGTTACCTCTATATACATGGTGACCAATATTTTCGTACTATAATAGTTGATTATAGTAGATTTGTTTGGTTTTTATTACTTAAATCTAAAATTGAAGTGTCTAATCATGTTAAAAATTTGTCAGTGTGATTGAAACTCAACATCACATTACTACCAAAACTATGGCCCTGAGTTTACTTTTTCTTCTGGAATTTTATGCTTTTAAAGGTATCATTCATTAAATAAAAACATGTGTAGAAACCCCACAACAAGAAGGTCTTGTTGAGAGGAAAACACCAGCAGATCCTTTCTCTTTCAGTCCAAATTACTAAGTCGTTTTGATCCTATGTTGTTATTCATGTTGTGTTCTTAATCAATAGAGTTACCAAACCTCTATTACAACATAAATCTCCTTCTTAAACTTTATTTGATATCATCCCTGATAAAAAAATCTCTTTTAAAATGTTTGGTTATTTATGTTAGGAAAATGTTAACTGGTGCCCCGGAACACTGATTAAGGAATCAAATGTAGTAAGTATTGCATCGAAACTTGTGTTGTCAATTCCTCAAAAGCATAAAAAGTGTTATTTTCACTTTAACACTTTCTTTTTTAGTTTCCTTAACCAGTGCCCTGTGGGCACCGGTTAACAAGACCCTTAATGTTATGCTTCCACTTTACAAGCACATTGCACCAAATTAAATGCCAGAGCTAGAAAGACAGTTTTCTTAGGCTACAAGTCGGTTTATAAAGGTTATGTCTTGCTTGATCTCCACTCTCAAAACATTTTTATATTCGAACATGTTATTTTTCATGAACAAATTATACCATACTTCGCTTGTTTATCTTCTCCATTAGTTTTCTTGGGCTATAAGTCAGGTTATAATGGTTATTTTTGCCTGATCTCCACTCTCACTTTCAAAACATTTTTATCTCCAAAAATGTTATTTTTCATGGACAAATTATAACATACCCACATACCCCACAACCACCACCACTTTTTATCTTCTCTAACTTCCAAATGGGACAATTTTCCTCTCATGGACCTTTTGTTACTCATTCTTCTCCTATCATTGACGACGATACTCTTCCACTTTTACTTATCCCAATTCCTGACAATATTCCACCTAACATACCAATTAGAACTTCATCCAGATCTAAACAGGATCCTAGTTACCTAAAAGATTATATTTGTCTTGCATCTCACAATATTCAATCGCATCCATCTCATATTGCTTCCCTTATCTCATTTGCTTTGTCTCTCTTTCACACACAACATTGAGCTCAAATCTTATGTTGAGGCAAGTAAATTTGCTTGTTTGGAAGGAAGATATGCAAAATGAGCTTAATGCTCTTGACAAAATCGGTACCTGACATAGACTTGATTTACCTGCTCATGTGCTCTAGCTTCTTGTGAACAACAATGGTTGTTTTGTCTGCCGAAGGACTTACAAGTTCAATGCACCAAGATTCATGTTCTCTACCGTGACAATCAAAGTGCTATCTAGCTTCCAATCTTGTCTTCCATGAAAGTTACAAGCTGACATTCTCAATATCTGTTACCAGCTTTCTCCAATGATTAATTAGTTGACTTTTTTACCTAGTCTTTGCTTCCTCGAATATTCAATGTTCTACTATCCAAATTGAGTACTGTAGATATATGCTAACCTCAAACTTGTGGAGGGATATTGCTCCATGAACAAAATAAGGAAATAAGAATGTAAATAGTAGTAGCTTGCAGTACAAGTACAATAGTGTAGTACAGATATAAGACAGTACATGATAGATGGTAGTATAATATCAACAATGTATGAGTACTTCATGTACTCTCTTATTCAATCAATGGAAAATTTACACTTTCATTCACTTGACAATACTAGTACCGTAAATAGGAAGGTGATGGTCTTGCATGGCCAATAAGTTTTGTAATGTCCAGTTCATTCATTTGTTCAGATCTCTCCCTTTATTTTGTGCCCTGATTTCCAGTCTTTCATAGATCTATTAATATCATTCTCTCCTCTTTTTACCATATTTGGTAAATTGATTAGGCATGAATTCTTTGGTGATAGTTGCAGTATACCCATTATTTTCTTATATTTGTATGCTTACATTTATTATCAAATCTATCAGTTTTTCCACTATATCACACTCCGGATTCAGATTCACTGCTGTTGAAATTTCCTACAGTCATTGCATTCAAAATAATAACAACCATCAGATATATCAAATGTTTTATATTTTGCCACCTGTCCTAAAAAAGACAGTCTCTTTCTCACACTTGAACGAAGGTTTGTGGCTTCTCCAATCTATCCTGCAACCAAAAACATGGTGGCCATTTCAAATAATTTATCAGCTCCACATCGTTCCTCCATTGCAATATTTGTCAAAATCATCATTTGTATTGTGTTCATAATCATGTGTTCTGTGTAAACATATTTAATTTCTATTTTATATCTGTGGGTAGTTTATGGAATCTCCTTTTGTGCTTAATTTCAGTCTATAACATCGTCGATTCATTATCAATATCAAATTCAATTGAACTAGTGTATTAGAAATTCAAAAGAATCAAAGAAGTGAAATGAAGAAACATGAATTTCATAACAGATTCGGGAGAAATTGTGGAAGGTACATGTAAATGAAGAAACTCAGCAAATTCAGGTAGGGAGGTTGATGGTTGATTGAGTTCGACACTGCTGAAGATGTATTGAGTTACATGGACACATGGCAAAATATAGAGCATTTGATAAATCTAATGGTTGTTATTTTTTGACTGCAGTGACAACATGGAATTTCAACAGCAGTGAATCTGAATCCATTGCACTCCACATTCCTTTTCTCATGTACTAAAATATTAAATATTTTGTCCTTTTTTTTCGTTTGAAGTATAATACGCCAACAGTTGACAAGTACCGATGAGATACGTCGTGTACGGAGAAAAGCTCCCTGCACACACGATGAGATTTTAAATGATTCAAAGACAGTTGATTCAGCAATTTCTAGTCTTCATCTATCTGGTGTTTCATCCATTTTAGGTTCTATCAATTTTATAACAACTATCTCCAACATGCGTGGACCTGAAATGACTATGCATAGATCACCCCTATTTGGATAAAATTATCCTATAGATCAATCAATATTCAAAGATGAATTTTGTGATTACAGTCCTTTTGTTATAGATTTAAAAAAGTAGATTTTATTTATGTTTTTAAAAATGATTTCTTGGAAATATACTTAAAGTAAATGTTATTTCAAAATTATTTGTTATAAGTTAAAATAGAGATTTTGACATTTATTACCTTAAATATATAAAAACGTGTTTGGTTGAGTTTTGATGAAACATTAATTTGGTCTCATTTGTGAAATTTACCTCCAACATGCATCAGTTAATTTCCCCGGCGTTAGTCCTTTGGTGTATTCTTGTTCATCATGTTTTTTTAATTTATGTTCCTTTAAAAAAAATCATCCTTGAACTTAATTTCAGGTAACATTTTTGTCTTTTATCATTTTTTTGGTCCCGATTTAGTCCTTTATATTATTTTTTTTGAAGAATAAAAAATGGAATATGTTACCAAAGATAGTGGAACCTCTTTAGCACAAGGTGTACTAAAGAGACCACCCCAAAAAACAAATTGTCAGTCATATATACAAGTTCTGTTGGTCGAAACCCAAACATAACAACGGGTCTGACCACCATCTCTGAGAGCCATATACAAAAGAGGCATTATTTGCCTTCAACCACCAAAATGAATTATGCTTCACTTTTTCTAAGAGAGTTGTAATGGGAGTTTGGATATTTTTGAACAACATGTTATTACGCTCATTCCAAACTATCCAAATACACAGAAGCCACAAAAGTTGAAGAAAAGATCGCCTCGCTTTCGAAACACCAAGGTAGTGGGTAAACCGATAAATATGATCTTGAATGCTATGAGGTTCCACTCCTGAAACACCAAGCCAAAGTCTGACATGCTGCCACAACGATCCGATTTAGTCCTTTATGTTATAAAATGTTAACATAATTATCTTTTTTTATCAAAAAAATCCAAAAAAACATAATCATCAAACTCATAAACAAATCCAAATCTTCATCTTACAAATTTAAAAACTCGGATTTCATTGAAAAAATCTCATAAAAAATAATAAGATATCGACAATTTATAATGTAATGAGAGAGAAAAATAGAAAGGGCGATGGAGAGGGATAGTAGGACAGATGGGGGCTGTCTTGAAATAATCCAATTTTAAAATTGGTTCATAAATGTAAACCAGTTCTAACCCGGTTTTAAACTGTACTAAAACTGGTTTAACAATTAACAAGTTTTTTATTAAGGTGATTTTTAAAAATTGAACCTAACTATTAGTGTGATCCAATTTGGTTCAATCTATGAATCATGAACACCCCTATACTCATATATAGCATGTCCATACCTCATCATACTTTTATCAATATCGGTAAGTAATTGATCGTACCTTATAATCTACAAGAAGGGCCTTACCCTTTTTGGAACATTTAATTTCCATTTTTTTTTCAAACAACATCGTCATCATCATGATCAAACTCGCAATACAACATGCACATTGTCGCCACGTGAAAACTCTCATTAGTATCTTTAGCCGTTGCAATTTAATCTATGTCATTATCGATGTTAGGGGACATAATTACTGTAATTTTCTGCACTATAGCGTTATGTAGCCAACCTTCAATTATGCTCCTGGTCCAATTATCGTTTAAATTAACCAAATCACAAACTTTCACACCTTGTATAGCAGCTGAAATTGTCACATTCTAATCCACTACACTGTATCCAACTTCAATCCACGCCTCTATGTGTCTTCCATGTCAACGGATTTCCAGTTTGATAATTCACTTCCACAAAAATGTTAAATCTCAGACAACTTTAAGTATTGTCAACTGGTCCCACAAACCAACACAACTTTTTAGTGTGGTTGGTCCTCACTCACACACTTTATGAGAGGATTCTCAAAAGGTGACCCATTACAAAATTGGTCCAATTCAAACACGCTTAAATGTGGATTTCATATGAAATGAGCTGCCAAAAAAATGTATCTTGCTGGCATAGGTAGTACCAAACAATTTTTTATAAATCTTCCTTCGACAATACAATCTCATACATGCACGGCATCACGATCCCTCTCATTCCGGTGTGAATTCAGTTCTTTTTGCTTATAAGATTCCAGGAGCCGCTCATTGTCATGTCTCGTGCCCCGATAATCACTCACACCCTGAGGGCGTTACTTGTCCACTAGCTTCCATTTGGTTCATCCTCAAACCACATCGTATCAAGAGATGTGTGCTCTGATACCATTGCATGTAACACCCAATGCTAACGAGGGCGATGAGTGATTGTCAGTGCGCAATACATGACAATGAGTAGCTCATGACATCTTCTGGGCAAAAAGGAACGGATTCACATCATAATGAGAGGGGTCATTACACCTTGCATGTATAAGACTACATAGTTGTAGGAAGTTTATAAGAATTGTTTGGTACTACTTGTACCTACAAGATGCAACTTCTTTTTGGTAGTTGATTTCATAAGAAATACACAGTTAAGCGTGTTTGACTTGGAACAATTTTGGGATGGGTGACCTTATGAGAAGTTTCTCGAAAAGTGTGTGGGTGAGAACAAAACACGCTGAAAATACTCATGTTGGTTTGTGGGGTTAGTCAGCAAATACTTAAAGTCGTTTGAGATGTTGCATAGAATCTCTAACAACCACACGACCTCACAAAATTGTCACACGCATGCTTGCCTTGCAACACTTCACACCACAAATCCTTGGCACCTGAAGAGACAATATGCCAAACTTAAATAAGGAAAAATCGGTGACTCATTTAAAAAGTCCGATCAAATTTAATGTGGTTTATTTTGAATCGATTTTTAGATATTCAAATTACAAATTATAATTTTCCATTAATAGTAATATTATAAAAATATGAAGAGGTATACAAGCTAAGTTGTTTTTATTTTGTCACGAAAAAAAATCATGTTGCATGTCCCCGTGAACTTGAACTTAGCTCAGTTGATAGGGAAATTTAATAATATATGCAGGGACCGAAGTTCGAACACCAACACTCGACTAATTCTCCTTAAAATAGAGAATTTCTAGCCACTAAACTACTTAAAAAAAAATCATGTTGCATTAAGAAATAAGACATCCAAGCTATAATTTATTCAACTATATGAAGAGATATGTTATATCAAACTAAAAAATTATAGCAAATATTCACAAACTATCAATAAACTGATCACATTTCTCACTTCAGCGGAATACATGGTAAATTCTAAATTGGTGGGGTGCATGGAAGTTGTTAGCGAAAGCTCAACCCTCTAAAGTACTCGTGTTTCATTTTTTTTGCATTATATAGGTTTGTTCTTATATGAAAACAACTTCAAAGTTAACAATAAATTAACTAGCTCAGTTGGTAGGACAATGCATTATTATACGTAGGGCCGGAGTTTGAATCCCGGACACCCTACTTATTCACATTATAAGGTGAATTCTAGCCACTAGGTTACCTGACAAAAAAACAGATTAATTACTTTTACGTCGAATATTTTTATCGACAAGATTGCACCTCTAATCCAATTATTTATCAAATTTCAAACTAAACATATGCCTAAGTTATAGGAAATCTGAAGACTAACAATATTTTAGTTGAACACTTCTTTTCTACAAATTTTCTCATAGCAATCTAAAGTTTTTTTTTTCAAGTATAAATTTAAATTTAAAAACAAAACAAAATATCAATATAAAGAAATACAACAGAAAAATGCAGTTAGGGCACATAGTGCCGTTTTTTCATTTAGGGCGTGTAGTGTCCATCTTTCTTCTAGTGTCCGTCTCTAATAGTAAAAAAATAAAGTTTTTAAGATATCAATAATAAAGATGTTCACATTGTAAAAAAAAACATGTATTAAATGTGTTCACGTTGAACTTTACGAGCATATTTATAAGATATATATTTTTCTATTGTTTTTTTAATATGGTGTTCGCAATATACAAATTATCTTTTTTTTTTTACCTTAAAATTGATTAAGAAATTAAAAGAAATCTGATATTGAAACGAAAAAAAAATTGATATTAATATTATGCAATTTTATTTAACATGAAAATTTAAAGTAAAGAGAATATGTCACACTGTAAGATACATGATCAATACCAAAAAGAAAAAGAAAAAGAAGAAAGATATATGATCACATGTCACGATTATAAGAGAGATACATTTTTTTTTAAGCGAAGAGATATATGGTTCAAGAAAAAATTCTAAAAAGGTACTTGGTTAATAAAAAGCAAACTAGGTCCCCTCAAAAAGAAAAAAAAAATCAAACTAGGTATAAAAATAACCTCACTTTTTCAATTACATATATTGATTAAAAGGTTAAAAGAAATCTGATATTATAAGATTTTGGTTTATATTCTTTCAAAAAAAAAAAGATTTTTGTTTATATGAAAACTTAAAATAAGTATCACATTTATGAGGGGAATGTGTCGCAATATACGAGATAGATACATGATCGCAAGTCACAACTAATTTGTCACAAAATAAAGGCATGTGATTAATTTGTTTATATTTGAAATTTTTTACTTAACAGGTATACAAATTTTATCAACAAAAAAAAATTATATCACTTTTTTTTAGAAGGAATTTTATATCAATTTTTTTTACCTTGATTAAGAAATAAAAAAGAATATAATATACCAACATAGTATGAAAAATAATATAATATACCAAGATAGTATGACACCATACTTGAGACCTTTAAAATTATTATTATTTTTTTTTCAAAAAAAAAAATAATTTGGTCCATGATTTGACTGCCTACTCGCATATGAAAAATATTTATTGGAAGATTTCAATCCCTTATATCATCTTTAACAATAGTAAAACGATTCTATTGTATACAATAGAATCTTTTTACTGTTGTTAAAGATGATATAAATGATATATTGAAATCTTGCAATAAATATTTAACATCCCTTTAACCATCTTTGACCATCTACAATTGTTCTTCAACCATCTTTATTGAAAGATTTCAATCCCTTATATCATCTACAATGGAGTCCTTCTACTGTTTGAACAATTGTTCTTTAACATGGACTTCATTTTTAATTGTTCTTTAAGCTGTCCCAAAATAATTATTTAAATAACATGTCTCGTAAATTTTTTCAAGGACACTCATTTGATTTTCTTTTTGAGGGAACGATACCCATTTGATAAATATTCTTTATTGGATTGGAACATATAAATGCTTAGAAAAAGTCACAACATATATTTATAATATTTTTTCCTTCAAACACCTTTTTATTTTATTTTATGTTTTTTATATAATAAAAAGCTAATACACGCCTTGACCAAAAAAAGAGAGAGCTAATACACGTATTATTATAAATAAAAAACTATTTCTTAAAAATATATTATTATAAATAATAATTTTGACCAAACTTTTATTATAAATAAAAAACTATTTCTTAAAAAATTATTATTATAAATAATAATTTTGACCAAACTTTATTTGTCAAAATACAATGAATTATTTGTGTTTTGTGAATGACTAGTGTTTTTTTTAACCAATATCTTCTGCACAAAACTGCCGTGGTTAATTTATCAATGACAGAGTGCATATCCAAAAATGAATTCGAGCCCAAGATCTCTGATTAAATTGAAAAAATCAATTATTTTCTCATCCAAGTGTTTTTAGACAATGACAGGTGTATTACGACATATTATTAATTATATTAATTATATACAAAATATAATTAATTAGTCATTTAAATTAATTATTTTCACGTTAGTGTAACTTATTCCAAATTTGGATAAACGAATAGACTTGTAATAGATGATCAACATTCACCGTAAAATTTAGTTGAATCTCTATAACATATATCAAATAGTTGACTATAATTATTGAGACACAACCTAATTATTGTTGTAACTATTCAAATTATTGTCGAATTGCAGTGTCTTTATGTCCAAATAATACAACTCAATTTATTTTTTTGGGTTACCATGTTATAAGTAAAAAAAATAAAAATCATGCTTAGTAATGACTGATTTCCGTCAAAAAACCTATGAATCACACAATACGAGTTCTTATGCATAAATTGAATTTTTTTCACACGCAAGAGTCAAAAATCAAACTCATAATCATCCTCATCATTGTAACCAAAAAATACTTAAAGTAACCAAAAAAAACCATAATCATTAAGTCCATATCTCTTTATCACTTAAAAAAAAGTGATAAAAAGTCCTATCTCAAAAAAAAAAAAAGTCCTTTTAAAAAAAAACTCTATATACTAAGTGCCAGCCCAAACACAACCTTTTAGTGTAACTGATTCCATATCGGGATAAAAAGATAAACTTGTATTACAAAGTCAACATTCAACACAAAACTTAGTCAAATCTCTATAACATAAATCGAAATATCCGACTCCACTTAATAAGATAAAACCTAATAAATGCTGTAAATTTTAGTGTCTCCGATAATTTTGTTTGCATTACCATATTATAAATATGAAATTTTTACCGTTGTTTAACAATGATTAACTTCCGTAAAAAAAAACTATTAAACACATAACATGAACTCTTCAACCTTAACCAATTTTTTTCTTTTCATACAACTCTATATGCCAAGTGTCAACCCAAACACAGCCTTTTAATTCATAAGTTTTTTCTTTTTTTTTTTACAAGACTGAAATTTAGGTTTTTTTTTGTTGTGACTTGAGAAAATGAATATAAAAGGGGCCGTTTTTTATTTTTTCGAGTGAGAGCAAAAGGGCGCAGTTTATGGATTGCAACCAACACTAAGCTTCACTCACCGCGGCGCTTCCCAACTACTTCCCATTCCCTTTCTTCCCCAAACAACTTTCACTTCTACTCAATTAGGGTTTTTCTCTTCATCACTTTCACTCTCTCTTTTTTTTCTTCGGTGAGTTTTCGTTTTTTCAATGCTGTTAATTCCATCGCAAAATCATGCACCGTTTAATTATCATCATTGATTGATATTTTCGTTTTAATTCATTGATTATTCAGAAATCGTGAAGTAACATTTGAAAGGAACGGTTTCGTGTTGCTGTTATGCCGCCTGGACGAAGAAAAGGCGCCAAGAAATCAACGGCCACCGCTGGTTCTTCCCGGTCCCGGCGGCAATGGAACATCGGTGATCTCGTTCTTGCCAAGGTTAAAGGCTTCCCTGCTTGGCCTGCAACGGTATGTGTTTTTTTTTAATCTTTACTTAAGTTTTGAATTTCTTTGTTAAGTGTACTGTTGTGAATTACACTGGATCGTTTTTTTTTTGGTGTGCAGTGATTAGGGTTTATCATTGATTAGGTTAATTAGCGGTTTTGTCTTTCTGTTCTATTTAATTGAAAGTTATTGTGTCTGATGAGTGATGGCTTTGACGAGTTTTCAATTTCACTTACGTTAAGCTTGTGTTGTGGTGTCTTATAATTTGGTGTCACATTGATTTGGACTGAATCTAAGGATAATCTTATGGAGATATTTAATTCAAAGCTTCAATGTTATGCTTGATTTTAGTGGGGTCTAATGGCTTCTCAAAATTTGATTAGAATTGGTGATGTATAACAGAAGGTAGATAGATCAGAGGGTTAAGCAAGCATGGGATCGTGCCTTGCAATTGCAATATTTTTAGCTTATGGTCATATATAATGTATCTTGTATATGTGTTTTATTTTGTTTGAGGCAGTCTTATACTATGAAGCACTACACTGACACCGGATACAACACTGACATGTTGACACTGATATTGATTTGAGAAAATGAATTATGCACATATGTCGCCGTCAGTGTTCTACACGTCTTTGATGAGAAAATGAATTGTTTGTTTGTTTTTAGAGAGATTTAATTTGGCTGATTACATTCTTTTGTTGAGGACAGGTAGGTGAGCCTGGGAAATTGAAATGGGTCCGCCCAATAACTACAGCTGATCGGAAGAAAGTATTTGTTCACTTCTTTGGAACCACTGAAGTGTATGTATTCTAATCCATATCTCATTTGATTGAAATGAATATGCAATTACTATGCCTTTGCAATGATGTATTGTATAATTTTGTGAAAAATGTACACTGTTTGATGTTAAAATTACTATGGTCAGACAAAGTTACATTAGCTGTATGATATTGTTAATCCCGTGTTTATGACTTAGGGATAACACGGTAAATAGTAAGGCCTAAATCCTAATAATGGCGTGAACATGCAGTAGTCTAATTGACGTGTTTGAGATTTGGTATTTTTTGGAAATTCATTGAGGGCTGTGGTGTTAATAAATAATTTTCCATGTAAATGGTCATTCTTTCTAGAATTTATTGATTAGGCAGGTTCATAAACTAAACACATTGTTGATGAGGGAAATGCGAGGCATTATAATTGTCGTTGAGAAAATCAAGCATGTGAATTTAACTGACTTCATAGTTTGTTATATAAATGTACACGAGTGCATTTATTTTATCGCAAGCTCAACTATTGATTTTCCATAGTTGTAACTCCTCCACTTTTCCGCATAAACTGAATACCTAACTTTAGAGGAGTCAAATCAATACTATTATTATGTTAAGGCAGCTTTCTTTTTGCATGGATATTTGGAAAATTTGAGAGTATGTTGTCTATTTTAGTACTCTTTATTACCAAGGCAAACTGATGGTTTCAATAATTGTAGTTCACCTGCGATGATAATGTTTGTTTATTCATACATGTTTTTACTTAGCTTGCCCATTATGGCATGGATATATTGTAACAAATAAAAAGCAAGTATGGGTGATGGCGGAAGCACGGTAGCTAGGCACACAAAATACAAAAAATTGCCAATTTATTATAGGAATCTAATAACAATGCATTGACAATGTAGTAATATTTAACTTAGACATGTAATCATATTTCCACCACATTGATCTTTGTGCAAATATTTTAGGTAGTATTGTTTATTACAGTGTAGAACCACAGTGAGATATGATTGGATGTCTGTCAAATTTTCTTGCATTGTCGGTGCGTAGTTATTAAATTTTTACAATAATAAAAGACTAATAGCATAAAATAAAAGCTACGAACTTAAAAAAACATCGTAAGAATTGAAATACACCAACATTATCACAAAATTCACAAACTTAAAGATTGAACAAAAACTCCTAGAAGAATTAAGGGTGATTTAGAAAATAGAGGTGTAGACAGATACTAGAAACAGAGAGGTTGTCTGATAATACGCTGTCCATTGGATGTGGGTTATCCGCTTTAGCTGGTAGAGGAGATTGGTCATGTACCGGGTTTGAGTTTGACCTGAGAGTGAAATGTGTGAATTGCAACAGAAGATGTATGGTGTTTAGGGTTTAAAACACGTTTTTTTTTTTTAAAAAATAAATTCTAAAGAGATGTATCCAAGTTAATTTGGTACAACAGTCAATAAAACATAGAGAAAATTACACCAACCTCCACTGAGGTTAATGTAAATACAACCAACTACCCTTCTAGTTTCCTAAAAATCATTAACCTCTCATGCCATTAGAATTTTCTGACTTCCATTAGAGAAACAACAAAACATTATTCTGCATAAATTGGTATTCGTCGTTTTCCAACCGAATCACCATGCCGTTCATATCACTTACACCACCAGATTCACCATGTATAAATTGAATTGCAACAAAAGATGTGTAGTGTTTAGGGTTTAAAACACGTTTTTTTGTTTTGTTTTTAAATCTAAAAAGATGTATCCAAGTTAATCCGGTACAATAGTCAATAAAACAAAGAAAATTACACTAACCTCCACTGAGGTTAATGTAAATTCAACCAACAACCCTTCTATTTTCCTAAAAATCATTAACCTCCCATGCCATTAGAATTTTCTGACTTCCGTTAGAGAAACAACAAAACGTTATTCTGCATAAATTGGTATTCCTCATTCTCCAACCGAATCACCAGCCTTTAATGATAAAGGAATGGGTCTCACAAGTGATTTATTTAAAAAATAAGGGAGGTCTGTGATGAGTGAAAAATTAGAGGGGGGTGTGGGTTATATTTAGATAACCTTCGGGGAGGTCTGTATAATTTTCCCTAAAACAAATTAAACATCTTGCGGTATTAACATTCGAAAATTTAGACCCCCAAACTTCTATATTAATCAAAGAAAACATTGTACTTAAACTTATTTTGTCCAGAGGAAAATGTACTCTTTGTTGCTTGTCAAGGTCAAAAGATTCAGTGTAAAGTGATAAAGTCATCATCCTCAAACAGAGCAGGAGACAGATATTAATTTTCAAATTTCTATAAATCAGGTTCATCTTGCATTTGTTTTGTCTGGTTAGATTTCTGCCAGTTTGCATAGGTTTGTATCAATGTGTCCATTAATTGTCATAGTTATGGTTTTGCTTGGTTTTGGTTTGGACCATGTCCGTTTTTTCTCCATATTTTTCGGTAGTGAGAACCTAGTGTTGGATTTGATTTGGAGGCCAGGTCCAAACATTCTATAGGATCACTGTATGTCGTCTTTCTCCTCCATAGACAAGTGGAAATCTCCGATTTAGGTATGGCTGTAAATCTTTTCCAAGGATCTGGACACGAACTTGATCAAAAGCCTTACTAGGTTAGAAGAGTTTAAAAACTTGATGTTTTCTCCTCTCTTGAAGATCTTTATTGGCTTCTTCTTATTTCCGTTTTAGATTCTGGTACAAGTCCATCTTTTGGCATAGTTCTGGTTGACTTGTTTGTTATGATGATTCAATGCTTTAACTCTTAGATTATAGATTTAGGTTTTCAAAAATATTTTGGAATGCTCCCCAATGGTGTCTTAAGTAACATTAACTTTTGAGAGACCTCCATCTAGATATGTTCAGCAACCGAGTTGTGATTATATATCTTCAATATCCCACGTTTTGTACTTATTATTGTGGCTCTAAGGTGGATTGGCGAAGCGATTAGGTTTGTGCTTTGCCATTAAAGCCACCTTCACCAATCTCATCCGCTGTAAATAATTTTTTTCATCCAACTGTAGAACTAGCAAATTCTGAGTCCTTCAAATGAAAGTGTTGATTTTAGTAGGGTCAAATAGAATGGGTTGTGGTGGTGAAAGGAATTGGGTCTTCAGAAAGGAGGGCAAGTTGCATCAGAGTCCTTATGAGAACCTCCGACACCATGAAAAATAAAGGTTCTGTAATAATTTTTCTATATATTCGATTACAGGCAGACTTCCTATATAAATGTACAAAATATATGAAATACATTCTCCTATAACTATAGAGAATTGATAATTACCATTTAGGTGACAGCTACCTATCTAATTGATGCATATAGCAAATTTATAAAAAGAAAGAATATTTGATAACAATTTATGAAACGAAAAGAAATTAAATGGAAACAATATATTTTTCAGATCAGAGAAGATTGTTGAGATATTTGAAATATTCAGTTATAATAGGATATACAGAGCTTATTTGAATCTGATCTATCTCCATCCAATTATTTACAACAGAATATTTCAAACATCTCAATGAAGATATTGCAATAAGGCATGATATGTGACTTAATGTTGATTCAATCCTACGCTTTTGCGGATGAAGAGGAGGAAATGATTTAGACCTAATTGAAATGGGAAGGTGGAGTTTGTAAAGTAGATTTTGAATTTCCAGTTTGACGTGATTTGGTGTTGATTGAATCCTATGTTTGTGCGTAAAAATGGGAATGAAATGATTTACAACAAATTGAAAGGAGAAGGAAGGATAGTAAAGGAAGTTTTGAAATTTCAATTTCCAAATCAATGGTTTGATTGAATGAATGTTCTCGGTTCAATTTTTTTAATTTTAAGTTAATTGCGTTGTATTTAACAGCTTGTATAACTGTTTTCAATGTGGATTCGATGCTTTGATTGAATGAATGTTCAGGGTTATTATTATTTTTAAGCTAACTGCGTTTGTATTAAGTACAGTTGTCTTAATTTGAAATGGCATCTTATTCTGTAGTGCTTTCTGCAATCCTGCTGATATTGAGGAATTTACTGAAGAGAAGAAACAGTATCTTGCCAAACAGTATCTTGCGAAACGCCAAGGAAGGAGTGCTGAACTTGTTCGTGCCGTAACAGAGATTATTGAAATTTACGAAGAAAGATATAATGGAGTTGATGAAACCAGCTCTGCTGGTGAAGATTCTAATGCGGACGAGGTAAATTCACCTGACATATCTGTCAACTCAGGGTTCAGGGATCAGGTGGATACTCCTTGGGAAATCAATTCACAAATGAAACCGTCAAATTCTGTGACCCGCAAACATGAGCTAGTTTATGCAGCCGAGGACGACTTAGTTGTTGCACCAAGGGGTGTATCTTATATTATTCAAAAGGCCACTGCTGATGCTGTTGCAACTGCAACTGTAAAATCACTTTTTCCAGTGAAACAGGAACATGAACCAGTTCAAAGGTCCCAAAGCTCATCACAGATCCAAAACTCTGTTGCACGTCATAGTGACGGTGTAAAGAATGGTGGCAATAATGATGGCAACATACCAGCTGACACAATAAGTAATAAATCTATTAGAAGGATTAAGCATATCAGGAAATCACCTGACCTTTTTGGCTGTAATGATACCGATTCATCCGCATTTGCTTCAAATGTTAGCATGGAGGGAAATGGTTCTGATATTGTTACAATCAATTCTGATGTCTGTAGCTTAAATGAGGGAAGTACAATATGTTCTAATTTAAAACTTGAACAATCTGAGATTATTGAGTGCTCCGAATATGTTGGGTTAAACAAAGCCCTTGGTCATGAAGTGAAGGCTGTAATTGGTAAGAAGAAAAGAAAACCAAACAGGAGGAGGAAAATCAATAATGCTGGTGCTCAGAATGCCAATCAAAGTTTGCAGAATATGTCTGAAGGTCCGAAAGAGAGATGCTCCGACCAAGATGGAGATGAACACTTGCCCCTGTTTAAGCGGCGCAGAGTCAGAATGGCTATTAATTCATCATTCACGGAGGAAGAACACAATCAAATTGCACAAGTACAAGAGAAAAGCAGTAAGGAAGTTATTATTGACTCCTCATTGCAAATAATCGCATCCTCAAATTGTGAAAACAGTTGCCTTGCTGATGGAGACTCATCAGCATTGAATGGAGTTTTGGTCAATGTTTCTCGTAAGTTACTAGCTCCCTGTTCTGAAAATGGGTCAAATGCTTCCGAAGTTAAGAAAGACCAATCATTTGGCTTCTCTGTGGATGATGAATCTTCTTTACCTCCATCTAAACGAGTCCAGCGTGCCTTAAAAGCAATGTATGCCAATGCTGCTGAAGAAGCAACTTGTATTGAATCATCACCCTCTATAATGACATCAAGTGGTAGAAGCTGTTTATCCACAACCAAGAGATGTTCCTGTGGCAATGATTTTTCTGATAACCGCTTGTGTAATTTATCAACCTGCTCAAATCCAATGATTTTAACAGAGGATAATACTTCTTTTGAAGAGGACAAGACCAAGTCTCAACTACACGAATCTGGCAAGGATGTCATCCCAGGTGCTGGACACCAAAGTAGTGAAGATCTGAGTGATTCTGGGGTTTGTGCGTCTGCTAAAATAGATTCAAAAATTCTGATGCATGAAAAACTTTCACCTAATCTTGATGTGAAATGTTGTAAAGTTGGAAGCAATGAAGATTCACTAGGTTTATTAGTACCCCCAAAGGCTGATGAAAGTATCAGGCCTGTGATCCATTCAAATGCATCTGATACATTAGATCATCGTGGAATAAATCTTGATCCTGTGGCGGGTCTCAATGAAAGTGCCAAATTGTTATGTCAAAAGAGTATCAACATGCCTCAGAATTTGACGGTTGTTTGTGAGGATATGAAGGGAACAGCTGGCGACCGAAGTAAAATCAATGACACGTAAGCTTACTTTTTTGCCTGTTACAAAATTTAGTTTCTGGGCATCTATAACCTTAAAGCAAAATAGAAAGGATAATGAAAAATAAATGATTTTTACAGCCTGCTTTTTTTTTTTTTATTTTTGTAGAAATTTACTTCTATTTTCTTATTAATCTTCGTAATGGAGGAAACTTTCTAGAGAAGCTAAACAAATTTAGTTCACTAGTGAAGTGCTAGTATGCCATTTTAAGTCCATTCCAAAGGCCGAGATTTACGGATTTCAAAAATTGCTCTTCAAATGTGCATAAACTTATGTTATTCACTCGAGTCTTGTTTTCCCCCTTGTCTAGTATTGTTTATTATAGAATTTGACAGAATGGATTTATGCTTAGGCTTGCCTAATTAAAATCACACTTCTGCAAGTAGTTGCATTTTCCAGCTTAGACCCTGATAGGTATAGTTGTTGATTAAGAAAAACAGAAATAGCACCTCCTGAGTTAACGGAAACCAAGAACAGGAGTAGAGGAGGCCTCCTTTCACAAGAAAAACAGAAAGAGAAAATTCCCCCCTCAGGAAGAATTCTCAAACTCTTCCCATTATTCAAAATAAATTTCATGTCTCATGTCCCTACTCTCCCTAATCATCCTCCCCTTCCCTGATCATTTTTTGCTTGTTCCCAGAATCCTAAAAATCCCTAACTCCATTTGCATGTTGCCACCTGTCCAGGTGGTTCTTCTCTACATTCCACTAACTACCTGCTGACTTGGCATAACCATCTTGGGCGAATTCATTACCCCTCTGGTATAAACGTTTTATTGTGCTCTATCAAATTCAATTACACGGGGTCATCTTTTGTGCAACGTTGTCAAATAGAGACTACAATTGTGTTATATCATAGAGGAATTTGAACAAACCGCTATTATCCGCACTCCACAATATGTTCATCTGTGTTTTCAAATAGAGGCACTATTATTTAGCAGAATTTGAACAAACCACTATTTTCAGCGTTCAACAACACTTGTTTGGTGGAGTTTTATAGAATAGAATATATTAGGCAATCTTTTAATGATAATGCAAGTGAAAAAGAACAATTATTCAATGAAAGTAATCTATGTTTTATTTCTTTTAATTCAAGAAAGTTTATGTATCTTCTTTCGGTTCAGGCATGTGGTTGTGGAAGAGGTAAAATTTGAAAGGCAACAGGAGGATATGATTTCTCTATCAATATACAATGATTGTTCAGGGGAAAAGGGTGGTTTGGGCATTCCGGTGAGCTCATCAATGACTGATGGAGGAGTTTGCCTTCCACAAGGTTCACCTCCAAATACATCAGTTCGCCATATTTCTACATCAGACAGTAGTAATATTCATCAAAATGGAAGTTGTAGCCCTGATGTACTCCAGAAGAACATCTTATCTTGTCCTATTGATGGACGGAAAGATGGGGCGGAAGCAAATCAACAACCAAGATCTATGGGCAAGTCAACAGAAGCGGGAGATGCTGCTTTGTTATACTTTGAAGCAATGCTTGCGACATTGACAAGGACAAAGGAAACTATTGGTCGAGCAACACGCATAGCTATTGACTGTGCAAAGTTTGGCATTGCAACAAAGGTAATATGACAGTCCCTTTTTAATCCTTATTTTCTCCTCCCTGTGTCTCTATAAAATGTTAATTATATTTATGAATGCTTTTTGAATTGAAGTCTACTTTTGACATTGCAAATGAATATGTTCAGGATTTTAAAAAAAAAAAAAACTATTTTTGGACAAATGATTTTTGTGATATAAAATAAAGGAATTATATATACCAGCTTTGATAGTCAAGGGTTATCCAATTTATCTATCTCGCGAACTCATAGTTATTTGTAACTCTCAAGACCTCTTTGTGTGATCACCTTATCTACTTGACTGCTTATTGGGAAAATACTTGGGTGCCTTTGGTTCATTTTAGATGAGAGAGAATGTTGGATGAATGATTAAAATAAATTATTTAGATGAGAGAATGAATGGTTAAGAGAGAGATTGGAACAGAGGCACCAATGGCACCAAAGGCAAAGGCACCCAAGTGTAACCCGCTTATTAGGCTTTCATTGGGTACAATCTAGATTTACATGGAGCATTTTTTGTTATTGTTGAGAGTCCTACATTAGATGTGATATGGTCTGAAAAAGTGCTTATAAGTGGGAGACATCCCTTACCTTACCAGCTGGTTTTGTAGGGTGAGTTAGACCCAATCCAAATTTTCAGATGGTATTAGAGCTTATCCTAGATCTGTTGGGTTATCCGCTATTGGACCACTCAAGTCAAATTCTAGATATTCAGTCCTATGCGTGAGGAGGGTGTTTTAATAGTCCCATATTGGATGTGATATGGCCTGAAAAAGTGTTCACAAGTGGCAAACATTACAAGTCGGTTTTCTAGGGTAAAGGCACAACTCAAATTTTAAAAGTTACCTATAAGTAATGAGACAAATATAATTTTTTTCTTTTGGTAATCATAATGTTCTAATTATTATGTTCATGGTTGAAAAACATGTCGGAAGTATATGGGTTTATCAATGATGGGATGAGACAACTTTGATGTCCAAGTGTTACCCTTGTTTTTGAAGATGATCATTATTTACTTTTCCTTTCTATATTCTTTAAAGTATAGAATGATGATAGGAAATGATTTGAATAGTGTTTTTGTATTATGCATGAGAGGGTTTTGCTTATATTTTAGTTGCCTATTTGGCCTGAGAAGATTCACCTTCCAGCAGGGAGAGCATCTCTCCATCACTTTGTACCCGTCTTACACACAATTCGATCATACGATTCCTGTTATTTGTCCTGGAGTATAACTAAGAAGTTTGCACACATGCTTTGATTTAAATTCATGACCTTTATGGTAGTTAAACCATTTAATTGCTGTTCCTTATTAAAAAAACTTATATATTTTCCTGACAATATGTGCATTTTTGGGGGATTTGGCTGTGGATGTATCTAGGTGGTGGAAAGTCTTGTCCACAGTCTGGAAAATGAGCCAATCCTTAGTCGAAGAGTGGATCTGTTTTTCCTTGTTGACTCTATTGTTCAGTCTTCTCGAGGTTCAAAAGGTAATTGTTTATCTCTTGATTATTTTTGAATCTTGCCAACAAAACGAAGAACATGTGTATGGGTATATGCTGATGTTGAAAAAAATATCAGTGTATATGCATTTAGTATCTGTTGATGTATGCAAATTTGATTTTCCAGGAGATGCTGGTGGAGTATATCCATCTGCTATGCAAGCATTCCTGCCACGCCTATTGTCTGCTGCTGCCCCTCCTGGAAATACCGCACAAGAAAATCGAAAGCAGTGTCTTAAGGCAAGTTGATGGAACTTCCTGTTTAGTAAAAGTTAAACAAATATGCTCTTTAATCTCGCATCTCTTTTTTTGTGTCATTATTCTTGTTAACCTCTGTTCTAAAAATTATGTAGGTGTTAAAGCTGTGGTTAGAGAGAAGAATCCTACCAGAACCCATTATTAACCATCACATCCGGGAACTGAATTCATATAGCAGTTCAGCTTCTGCAAGTGTTTACTCACAGCGTTTGTTGGGAACAGACAGGGCTTTAGATGATCCTATAAGAGAAATGGAGGGTATGCTTGTTGATGAATATGGAAGGTTCGAACCTGTTTGTATTAAAAGTTAGACTTAATTATTCTATCATACTTTACCGGTGTCTGTACTTAAATCATCACATTTGATCCTGCAGCAATTCAAGTTTTCAGTTATCTGCATTTCACATGCCCTGTATGGTTGAAGATGGAGGGACTGATTCTGATCGAGGGAACTTCCAGGCTGTCGCGCCTCAACGTGAGTCTGAAGCATATGAAGTACAAGAAGTGTCTCATGCATTTGAAAAACATAGGCATGTGTTGGAAGATGTTGAGGGAGAGCTTGAAATGGAAGATGTGGCACCCTCTTTAGATGTGGAATTGAATTCAATTTGTAATGTTTATGGAGGAAATGCATCACAGCTTGATAAGAAACTTCCTCTGTCCTTTGCTCCTCATTTTTCACAAGATGTGCCATCGTTTTCCCCACATCCACCATCATACGCTCCCCCACCACCACCTCCTCCTCCTCCACCACCATCCCCACCAACAATGCATCTCATGTCAGCTACCTCCGATCAATATCGCACTGCAGCCGATTCAAAAGCTTTTTCAGATTCACAGGTATGTTCCACAACTTCTGCTTGGATCTTTTACCCAATTGAATCAGAGGCAGCAACGAATCATTCATTCTATAATTTTTTTTTTCTACTTGGGGTTGGGCCCATATTTACAGACAGTGTATGGCAAAACATTTCATTCTCTGGCTCAGCCCTTAGCTGCACCAAGAAATAGTCGACCTATGGATGCAATGCAGTTTCAAATCCCAAAATGTAGAGACGTGCAGATGAAAATACCAGAGTCTACTTTCTATTCTAACAGTTATCCTATACGACCACCAGAAAATTCTAGGAGTGCTGATGGTTTTGCTGTGCATAATAAAGGTTACATACTACGGCCACCGCACCGCGTGCCATCGGATCAGTTTTCTTTTGTTCATGCAGAAAATCGTCTGAAGTCCCAGAGGGAGGTTCCACCACCCCCTTCATACTCCAATAGACACCACTCGGTGCAGAATCTGAAGAGGGAAAACTTCTATAACAATCACGAGAGAGATGGAATGAGATACAATACTCGTGCACCAAGTGAAGAGAGATGGAATACTCGTGCACTACATGAAGAGAGATGGAATTCTCGTGCACCAAGTGAAGATAGATGGAATACTCGTGCACCAAGTGAAGATAGATGGAATACTCGTGCACCGAGTGAAGAGAGATGGAATACTCGTGCACCAAGTGAAGATAGATGGAATACTCGTGCACCAAGTGAAGATAGATGGGATACTCGTGCACCGAGTGAAGAGAGATGGAATACTCGTGCGCCACTTGAAGAGAGATGGAATACTCGTGCTGCATATTATGGTAAGTTTTTTTATTTTTTTATATTTGAAAAAAGTATTCTGGTAAGATTATGATAATTGCTGATGCATGTAATATTTGGGGGCAAGGGGTGGGTAGCCATGCCATTGTTTTGCTTTGGTTATGGATGAATGTATTAATGATTATCTTTGAATTTCTGTTTCATGTTTCTTGCTATCACAACAAAGGTGTGCTTGCCCCTTATGGTTGTCATCCAAGTGAATCAACAAGATCGCGAGGTCATGGTTGGAGACTTCCTTCCCCATCAATGAATTACAGATACTCCATGCCTTTTAGACAGCACTTCGATGAAGCAATTCCAGCAGCAAACCGAGGTATTTACCATCTGCTTAACAAATGTCCATCATGGGATTTTTTTCATTTGCTTCTTTCGTGAGTTATGGGATATTACTGGAAAATATTAAGGTGTATGATGATAACATTTCAGGCCCAAGCTTTTGGCGACCGAGGAGAACAGAAATTACCCGGCTATGAAGCCTGCCATACTTCTGCCTGTCCACAAGCCTCTTTTGATATTTTTCAACAATTAGTATTGTTGATTTCACTCGTTGAATGTTGGATATGACTCACTCTTTGGCGTGGGCCCTATCTTTGTTCATGAGAGGTAGTTTTTTTTTTTGCATCTTTCTGTACAGGCAAGAAAGTTTCTCTGGAGAGTTGGCAGAATCTGCGCAGGGTGTGGCTATGATATGCTAGATCTGTATATAATTAATTAATTATTGCGGCGTCTTAAGCAGAATGCAAAGCAGGAAGAGTCATTGTAAAGTGGTCGGAGAGCTGTAAAATTTATAGGCTGTCATCATGTTTCAAAATTTTTGTCGCCAACTATATGATTTATTTCATAGAAGCCCTTATAGATAGATGTTTAGACCAAAAAATTTAAATTTTTTAGGGGCAATTTTTTGAAATTTTCTCCGTTTGTGGAAAATCATCTTCCCTGAAGGAAGTTGAGCCGGTTGAGTTCCTCCTCTCAATTGTTTGCTTTTATTTCTTGTGTTATATCATTGACAAATACTCAAGATTTTTTGGTGAATAAAAAACATTTTAATGCAAATCAATGATATATTTTAATTTTTGTTAATTCTTCAGTTCGTATTATGAGAAATGCTTCCCTTCATAAAGGGCAACCCGGTGCACTAGAGCTCCCGAATATGCAGGGTCCGGGAAGGGGTCCCATCATTTGGTGTATTGAACGCAGCCTTACCCTGTTTTACACAAGAGACTGTTTTCAGGATTTGAACCCGTGACCTTTTAGTCACATGACAACAATTTTACCAGTTGCGCCAGGACTTCCCTTCATACACTTCAAAAAAATAGTGCTGCCTGAAATTTGGTAGTAGACAGATAAGAAGATATTTGGAACCTAAATAGGGCTGCGTCAAATTTGGTAGTAGACAACAGGGTATTTGGAACCTAAATAGTGCTGCCTGAAATTTGGCAGTAGACAACAGGGTATTTGCCTGAAATTTTCTGTGTTACAGGATCTGGAATGTTTATATTGTTAGTTGGAATATAAAAGTGCAGAGCGGGGATAGGTAGAGAGGATTGGTAAATTAGTTGGACCATGTTTCAATTTAGTGATTATGTACGTTCTTAATTGGACAATATTTCATCTACGTGCAAGAATGGCCTAATCCACTTCACCATCGTTGGACAGAGCTGTCATGGATACTTGTGTTAGAATGGTTGTATAAGAGAAAATTGCTGTTCACACTTGTCATTAGGCTGAAAAACACCATAATATGACCAAAATGTCCCTCGGCAGTTAACTGCCGTCAGTTTTGATGAAAACCTTGGCACTTAACTGTCGATACACGCTGATACCAACAAGCTACTCCCCTACTCACTATTTCTTCATCAACTTTCCATACCTCTTCAATCCATACCCCAAATCCAAAAAAAAATCCCACAATTTTGCTCCAAAATCATTGAAGCACCAACCTTAGGAGGTTTCAACACACTTTTGACGAAAAAAAACAGGTATTGTTGTTTTTAATCTGTTTATTTTTGTTGATTTTGCTGTCAGTTTTTGCAAAATACCTGACATGCATGTATCGACAATTTTGCCCATATATGCATGTATGAGCCTAGTGGTATTGGCTTGGGACCTGGGAGTGTGCTCCTCCTCAAGGTCTCAGGTTCGATTCTATCTGGTGCCAACTTGGATGGGTTAGTTTAGCTTCTTTAGAAGAAAAAAAAAGTTTCGAAGTATGGGGGCATCGACAATTAACTGCCGATGGAATTTGGTAGTTAACTACCAATGCGGAGGCACCAAAAATGCATGCTACTGCCTATTTTTTGGGCTTTTTTTTGTTTTATTTTTTATTGTTTTAAATTATTATGTAATTGATGTTTATGCATTAGTTAGTTGTTAATTCATAGTTATGCGTTGTTTATTTATAGTTATGGTTGAGAATGCGGATGATGATCTGGAAGAGACAAAACCAATTTTTGTCAAAAATTCCAGAGATGTCAAACCGCCTAAGGTTGAAGCCAAACCAAATATTGATGGAGCTTTCGTCCATGTTGAAGCTTCATTATATGTTGACTCCAGTGTCGTCCCACTTGATGCCAATGAAGTCGACACGACTCATTTTTTCCCGAAGATGTTAAAGGGAAAGATAATGATGATTTGCTTAATTGGGTACGTCGTCAAGAAAATAGGCAGGATTTACAATTGTTATATATAGATTCAATTTGATCAATCCAATGTTGCATGTAGTGCATGAAAGGAGTGGTGATCACAAAGTGTCAAAAAAAAAGATCGATGCATGAGACAACGGACTCAAGAAAATGTGGTTGTATATATGTTCTTGGTTTGTGACACCCCAAATTTTCCATAGTATATTTTCTATATATCTAATATATGTGCATGGCATAAATGTCTAGTTATTATTTTAAACGATTTTATTTGAATATGTATGTTGCTTATTAGTGTTACATCATGTGAATTAATAAGAATTGTGTGCATATTTTATTTTAATTATTTCTAACTATCATCTTATATAATTATTTATTTTATAAATAATTATCTTGGTGTCTTAGTAATATTTGATTATTTTCCCTTATATGTGTAGTTGTTATGGTGTGATAATTTTATGCATATTTATTTGATTTAGAAGTAATTTAAATTGTTAATTATTATTTTGAGAAAAAAATAACTAATAAAATATCGTTAAGTAATAATATTGTAATACAAATGACCTTTAACCACAATATATACATCTGAATCAAAAAAACCCAAATTTGTAGTATATATAGACACATCCATTAGGTTAAGAGGCATTTTACTCATATTCGTGAAACTCTAGTGAAACATCTTGTCGCTATAAATAGCATTATTCAAAAAGTTATAGAAAAAGTAAAAGAATAGAATGAAGAATATGATACAATTAAGGTAAGATACACCTTTATATATATAATAAGGGTCTTGTTAACCAGGGCACTAGTTAAGGAATCCAAAAGGAAAAAAATTGTCTTGGAATTATAAACTGTAACTTTTGACTAACTAATTATTACACCACTTTTTAATAAAATCTTACCTTTTTTAGCTGCTTAACCAATGCCCCGGTGGCACTGGTTAATATTCTCCATATAATAATCCAAGTTAATTAACACAACAAACTTCCACATAATCATAATTAACTTCTAACTATCTTAAATCAAATCAAATCTAACAAATCTATAATTATATCTAAGTGGTAATGGTAAAACCAACACAAATTTTAGTCAATATTACTATTCCAATAATCTTTAATACTAATATTCTTGATTTGTTAGAAATTCTTTTAATAAAAGAGGGAGGAGTATAGAAACTTAAACCGACGAAGAAAATATGATGGCAGGCAGCGAGATACACTTGAAGGGAAGCATGAGAAACAATGTACATAATCATCAGTTACATGATTCTAGTTTTCCAGAGTGTAAGAAAAAAAATGCGAGTGGTTGTCTTCATAATTGGCTCTTCTCTTGACCAGTTAGAAAAGAACCCATTATTCTTGTGAGTGGTTGTCATCATGTTGGTAAAAAGGATAGCTCTTAAGTGCCTTTGCCTTTGGTGTTTTGGGTGCCTTTAGTTCATTTTAGATGAGAGAGAAAGTTTGACAAAAGATTAAAATAAATTAGGAAAATGTTAACTTGTACCCTTAGGACACATGTTAAGCTACTAAAGATGGAATTTTTGCTTTGAAAATTGCACCAATTTATTTTGCAAAAGACTTAAATTTATTTTCCTTCAATAAATATTTTTTTTTTGGAAACCTTAACATGTGCCCTAAGGGCACAAGTCAACATGACCCAATAAATTACTTAGATGAAAGAGAATGAATGGTTAAAAGAGAGACAAGAACAAAGGCACCAAAGGCACTAAAGACAAATGCATTGAAGTTCTATCCGGTAAAAAAGAGAGGTCATATAATAAATACATGGGTAATACTAACAAGTGTCATAAGGGCACTCTTTAACATTTTCCTAAATATATTTATTATGTGAAGAAGAAGAAAATTGATAAAAACCAATTGCGGTTTACATAAATGGTCGGACATTTTGGTCAAACTCTACGAGACTTGAGTTAAAGTCTATAAATTCGTAATTGATATCTTGATCTATGTTTTCCAAAAATACAAATAATCGTATTTTAGACGCGTCCGACATTAAATATAAATATCATCAAATTTTGATTCACCATAATTTTGTCACCCATTTAAAGTTAAGACAAACTATGTATGGACTTGCCCATCGAAATTGGCAACAAGAAGAATCAGACCTAAGGAAGACAATGGGTACCCAATGGGTAGGGTACTATAGTACCCTTTCCCATTCCCACGTTTGCAAAAAAAGTTCGTACCCAAGCCTGGACCCTCGTGGGTAACAACTTTAGTGCCTTTCCCATACTCTATGGGCACCTAAGTGACCATACCCGTATCCATTACCCGCACTTTAATTATAAAAAGACAATAAAAAACAACACAGTTGAAATAAAACTATGATTCAAATTTTTTTAAAGCAACTCGTAAAATAGTAGAAATCGTAGTATTTAACCAAATGAAAAAACATCGAAAGTATTCCTCGAAAATTAAAATAAAAACATTCAAAATACATGCAAAAAAAAGTGCATGCTAAAATAAACATCAAATTGATTTAAACCATAAATTTGTAGCTCATGAACTTATGAAAGCAAGAATGAAATGATTACCATGTTAGTTTTTAGGTTTAGGTTTATACTTAGATAGCAAAATAAACTAAATAATTGTACACCAAAAATAAATTTTTATTATATTATATAAATATGTATACGCGGGTTGTGGGCTGGGTAGTAGTGCCCTTACCCGCACCCATACCCATATCCATAAAAGCGGGATTTTGCCCTACCATTGTGGGTGTCCATCGGGCCTAGGTCCAATTGTCATCCCTAATAAGACCTGGAATCTTGAGAGGAGCAAACTCTAAAATCATTATCGGGTGCCTAATCGATCACTGTTTGCGGTGTTGGTTCTTTGATGAGCTGTTGTTAGGGGATTCAACATTTTGAGGGTGCCGGTGGTTTTTCTTTGAAGATTTTTTGGTGTTTTTATTTTCTTTTTGGTGTAATACTTGAGATTTAATCCCTTTATATATAATATAATATATTTTGCCTTTAAAAAAAAAAGTAAACAAACTATTATGTTCTATAGATATTATAAAAGCCACAAATAATTTGAGAAAATTAATAATAAAATAAAACACTTAAAATAAGATGAAGAGAGTATTCACTAACTATTCTATTAAAAAGTTAAGATCACACAACAAACTCTACGAGTAATTCGAAAAATCTAAATTTAATAATTGTTGAAGTAATTTTTATTAGAATTAGTTATCTACCACTCAAACTCTAAACTACTAAGTCTTTTCATTTTTTTAAGCAAAATTTTTCCTAAAAAACCAAGAGGTTAGTTCCCTAAAAAAAAAAAAACCAAAAAACAAATGAATTTATTTAATGTTATAGCGTAAAACATGTGTCAACCATAATCATGAAAACCAGTCAACGTGAATCATGTTCAAAAAGCAGAAAATTGTCTATCTACGTGTCTGTTTATCTGCCATTATTCGACCACAAAATTGATGAATCAATCAAAATGTTTTTTCATTTTCAGATTATAAAGAAAGAAAAATGTTGAAACAAAGTGTGAACGACCCAAATCAATCTTAGCATAGACATAGTCTTTCTCTTACCCCTATATTAAGCAAAACCGAAAAAATAGTAACAAAAAATCACAACAACCAAAAAACACCAAACAAAGAAATGGGTGCTTCACATTCGGTCTCTGAAAAATCAATCCATGAATTCACAGTTAAGGTAGTTACCTACTTTTTCTCATACCCTTTAACTCTTTACAAAAACCCTCTTTTTTTTGTTACTTTGATTTTGAAGATAATTGTGAAAAAACCCTTTTTTTTCTTACAGGATGCAAAGGGAAGAGATGTGAACCTAAGCACTTACAAAGGGAAAGTGATTATTGTAGTTAACGTTGCTTCGAAATGGTTCAACCCCACTTTCTCTAATTCAATTTTTTTTGTTGTGTTTATGATAAAAATTCAATCTTTCTTTCTCTTTATGGTTTAATTGTTAGTGGTGTTTAGTTAATTTAATTAATTGTTTAATAGTGTTTTGCTAAGTTTATAACTGGGGTTTTGTTGATTAAATTAGTTTTTAATAGGGTTTAGCTAATTTTGTTTATTGGGTTTTTAATTACAGTGGATTTACGAATGTCAATTATACCCAGTTAACTGAGCTTTACAGCAGATACAAGGATAAAGGTATGATTTTTAAGGGTTTGAAGTGCTGAAATTTTTGAATTTGGTGTTGAACTCTAAATTTGTGTTTTGAATTTGGTGTTGAACTCTAAATTTTTGAATTTCGAAGTTACTTAGACTGAAGGGTTTGAAGAAATTCTGAAATTGATTCAGTTGAGATTGTTTTTGTTGGTTGATTTCAGGACTTGAGATATTGGCTTTTCCATGCAATCAGTTTTTGAATCAAGAGCCGGGGAATAGTCAGGAGGCAGAGCAATTTGCCTGTACAAGATTCAAAGCCGAGTATCCGATTTTCGGAAAGGTAATGTGCTGTTTGTTTGTGTACAGAGTCTCGTTTCTTTACCTGATAATTTTCCTGTCGTGGATGTTTTTGAGCTTATTGTTGAATGATTGAAACTCAAAATGAATCAAAAGAAAAGAGTACAATGATTTTTTGGTTTAGTTGTAATTATGTTTTGTCATGGACTGTTAATCGGTTAAGTAATTTTAAGTTGGTCTATAACGGTCGGTAATTTTTAAGTGGGAAGATTTCATGTTGCATAAGGCTTAATACTAAACCCTTCTATTAAACTTGTTATGTCATCGACCGAATACCATATAGGATTTACCAAAACTGTTGTCCTTTTACATTAGGCCGTATTGATTAAGAACATAAATTAAGACTGTTGTATGCGAAAAAATCATTCTGTCAAGACAATTCTTCTTTTTTAATGACTTGACTAGGTACTAGGATAAATTTCTTTGTTAAAAAATCACTCAAATGAGATTCAGGTCAATTTTTGAAAGTGTGTACCTTTCTGTGTTTGTACTTTTTCTAAACTCACTTTTTTTTGTTCTTCTTTTCCAAAATCAAATTTCCCAGTTAATCATAATATGACAACTAGGAAAGCTCAAGAAAAAGATGAAAAATGCTAGCTAGACACTTTTGACAGTCATTTCAACACCTTCTATTATTGAGTGAAATCTCATGTGGACCCTATTAGTGATATCCACTATCTATTAGCTGGATTTCACCTAACGAAGAGAGTATCAAAGAGTGTGCTGCTGACATTTTTCTACAAAGGTTTCTACAATGATCAGATCTTCTTACCTTGCCATACACAACTTTTCCAGAAATTATTGTGTCTCTTCATAGTTCAGACCCTAGTTATTGTTTTCCGGTGACTCGTTGTTGTGTAAGTGTGCCCCGCATCGGATTAAAATTAGCTTAGATGACTAGTGTAAGTAGTTTACTGTAAATTATAGAATCCATTGGCGACGGATTGGGCCATGCACTTATGAAGCAATGTATTCCTTCATCTGTGTTTCACGCCTTACTTTACTCACATGTTTATCCAACCCTGCAAGTTGACTTGCCTGTATATCCTATTGACCTGTCCAATTCTATCGGAAATTGAACCTGAAAAAACTGGTTCCTTTTGTTTTATTTTTTCTTTGCAATGAATTACAGTGCTATGTATAAGTTAATTACGCCGTGTGCCATTACTGGATTGGTCTACAACTCTGTGGGATAAGTCTAGAGCTATATATTATTTGTTTCGAAAAGAAAAAAGCAAAGCCGCGTCTTGTCAAATGAGCAACTATTCAATGTGTTGGTAGCCGGAAATATATAGGGAAATTTGTCGTGGTGTCAGCTAGGCTTCAAAATAATATGTCCTGCCTCTGAATGTTTATTCATCTTTACAAATGATGATTAGGAATACTCTTAAAAGCCTAGATAGTTCTGCATCTCTTTGAAACATCTCTCTGCTATTTACAAACATTGCCATTGTTTTTTAACCATATATATTTGATTCGTTATTATTTGCAGATACGTGTGAATGGACCCGACACAGCACCTCTCTACAAATTCCTTAAAGAAAAGAAACCTGGTTTTCTGGGGTCTAGGATAAAGTGGAATTTCACCAAGTTTTTGGTTGACAAGGAAGGGCATGTGCTCCAGCGTTACAGTCCAACCACCTCACCATTTTCCATGGAAGTAATATCTCCCTCTCTATTTCTCTCCATGTCTCTGTTATGTTCATTCCATTCTAATTTTAACAAATCAGCCAGCCTTAAATAATATGGGCCCCACCATTTATATGATTATCATCTCAACCTAAGATGTAAGGAGTGGACCCTATCATTTATTAAGGCTAAAGATGTCAATATATGAATGGAGTGAAGCATATTCTCACATGGTTTTCTAGGTGTAGTTTATACAATAATTTCTCATGTTGATGTGTATGCAACTAGAAGCTTAGGGCCTGTTTACTTTAAAAAAATTATTTTCAGTTTTCATTTTCTAAAATTTGTTTTCATTTGAAGTTTTACTAACAAGGGTATGAAAGACTCATGTAGTAGATAATTGTGATAGAAAAAAAAAAAAGGATAACCAGGCTGAATATATTTTCAAAAGTTGTAAAAAAAAATGGTGAGAAAAGTATTGAATCTATATTCTATCATGTTTATTACTTGAAATGAAAATAGAAAACATGAAAAGTGAACATGGCAAATGCGAGACATGTTGGCATATGCTGTTTTCATAAAGCAAAATTGTTGGCTCATAAGTTTTTACATTGTTGCCTTTGTAGAATGACATCAAGAAGGCATTGGGAGAGGCTTGAAAGGATCTACAATCACATCAAATCATTGCGGGTGCAGAAGATAATTAAAAACAAAATGAATGTATATTTGGTAGATGTTTCTTTTAGTGATTATTTATTGAATATGTTATGTCTAGGGGTTTTGTTTGGCTCTAACTGTTGTATCAAAATTCTCTTTTGGCCTTGTGATATAATTCATTATTTAAAAAAGTTGATTAGTGCCCTGTGATTGTTCTGTTTTGAGCTGTTATTTGTTTATATAAACGCATAAATAGGAATGTGTATTGCATTTGGCTGGTAATTGCAATAGCTATATCTTCTCTTTTTCTCATTTACCTTTCTTTTTCTAGTTAGATCATTATACAAAATTGAAACAGGCAAACAGGGAAAATTAAATTGTACTCGTATCTTCTGGATTGTTTATAACGAAGTTAAATGAAGGAGTATACAGAATGGTGGAGATTTGTCGGTTAATATCTTTTATCCTTTTTCTTCTATATATAGTCACCACCCTGTTTAATGAGACATCTTTTATATACTTTCTCTAGGCCTAAATATAAATAAAATCTGACAGATGGATTTGATCCAAATTTTATACCAGATATGTCAATTTTTGTTGGTCAAACTTTAACTTCTACTTAAGACTAGAGGGAGCAATAATATAGTTTGCATTTGGATTTTCATTCTTGTTTTTGACATGTGGATATAAATGTTGAAATATCAAACATTTGCTTCAAATAAATAAGCAAATCATTACTATGGAGGGTAATTGTTTTCAGAGACAGGAGATGGATCAATGTCCAAACTTACCACCATAGTTTCCTTGTGTGAAATTGGAATTGTTTCGAATATAACTCAAATTTATTGTAAGAGATAGTGATGGTGGATCGATAAAAGGAATGATCCGAGAGTGGAGGTTATAGTCGATGGTAGAGGTGTACTTGCAAACACTTCTAGTTCTATTTATGAGTGAGTTTAGACTCTAATTTTATTGAAGTGTAAATTCCTGCAAATAACCCATTCAAATTTAAGAAAAGTGTTAAACGTCCGTAAGTATGAATGACATGACTGTTTACTATCGATGTGGCAATTCCACGTGGTCTTACACATAAGGGGAATTGCTTCTTTCTTTCTTTTCCAATTTTTTTAAGTAATATTTTTCTTAGATTTTTTTTTCAACGATAACATTCACACAACCCCTCACACTGTATAAACCTATGTGCACATACTCCTCTTAAATTTCACACTTGTGTGCACTACATATAAACCCTTTGAAAATATAAATTGTAGTGATAAAATATGGTGTACTAGCTGAATTTTTGGAGTAAATTAAGTTTTTATTTAGTGATGGAACTCTTTGAAACATAATGTGTAGTGCACCATTTATAATGCTTTCAAGGGTTTGCGAGTGTAACAATTTCACCTATGCGTGAATGTGTTGGTGTGTTCGTCTAGTGGCTAAAGAAGAAAGATTCATCTAAGAGGAAATTAATTTATGTAGTTTATACGTGGACGACCAATCAGTAAGACTGCATGATGATGTTTTTGATTTATGGGATGTAGAGAGACACTTGCTTTTTAGTTATTTAATTTTTTTTTTATTGTGTAATTTACAGATGTAGGTGTTGACAGTGTAATTGTAATATGTTGCTCCTGCAGTTTCCTGCATAATAATAGCACATTTCATGCTTTGATTTGTGGTTATTTTGAATTTTCAAAAATATATATTTAAGAAATTTTATAAGATTTTTATAGTTTTTTTATAATAAAATAAAATAAAGGTTGATCTGATTAGTCCGCCTATCCGTATAGGACTTGAGTATTACTTTTTGAGCAATTATTTTAACAAGGCTTTTTGATCCAATCCGGTGATACCCAAAGCCCGAGTCAATCTTAAACGGATGGGATAATCCATTTTGACAGCTCTATCTTGAGAGGCCACCGTGTGATGCTTATGTAGTCTGATGTATGTTATATATGTTTTGACGCAATCCAAATATCTAATACAAAACATAAGCAAGCACTAGTGTTTTGTTCTTTGAATATATGTGCATACGTCGCTATAATCCATGAATCTATCAAATTTACTAAATATATATTTTTCAGTTACAATTTACTAAATATATTTGAAACAATTTATTAATTTAATCAACAATTGTCTCTTTTAATTAGTTTGAATTTCAAATCATCTTTACTTACCAATTAATTCAATCTACAAAATTGATAACAAAAACAAACTCAATGATATTTTAAAAACTTTGATACATTCAAACTCTAGGGAAGGCTTACATAGTGAAGGTTTACTTAAGAAGAATTGTGTGTCATTGTCGCGTGCCCGAGAAGGTAGGCAATGAAACTAGAGATACACAAACATCATCTTATCCCTTTTGATTTCCATTCCAGCTCTGTTGAGATAAGGTCATGAAAACTTCCTTCAAAAACCATCCCATCCCATAATAATAATAATAACACAAAGTGAATCATTCACGTGGATCATGAAAGCAATAATCATACTCAATGAGTCCATGTCATGAAATTACTAACTAATCATGTGACATCAATTAGATTGAACAGTACTTCTTATCTTAGTCATTTTCCTTTGTGAATAATATCTATTGAGTTTTTTTTTTTTTTGTACACTATCATAATTACGATTTTTGATTCTTTAGTGATCCTTGAATTTGATAGAACTTGTGTTTGTACCTCTCTTCATTTATTTCAAAGTTATTACACATTTTATTAAAAGGAAAAAAATGAGAGAAAGATAATATAGTGATTTTTGGTTTAGTGAATCATGAAGATATTTTCCAAGACAAAATCAAGACAAAGTCACAAATGGGCCCAAGCTTCTATGGCCAGGAGCAAAGCCCATCACATACTGGACTCAACCCACTAAGTCATGTAATGTGGCCCATGGTCCACGGATAAACCCATGTGGGACCTTGCACAATTCAACACATTCATGGCCAAATTCTACTGTACGTCGGTAATTAAAAATTGTTCAAATTATCAATTTCTAGAGTGAGTTGTGTTGTGTTATTTTCACGCATAAATTTAATATTAAATTTGGACAATGATGCTTAACAGCGTTCAAATATTGGTTGACGAATATAAAAAGATGTCATAGTTCACGAACACCATGAATCATATATTAATCAAGAAAATTATGTTGAAATGTATATGATTTGCAAGTTTTCAAATAGTACATGATATTCATTAATCGTATTTTGTGTTCAAATATACCCTTAGGCTTTGTTTGCGAGTTTGGAGGGGAAGGCTTGGAAAAAAAGGAATGAACAAGTGAAAGAAATAGAGGAAAATGGGAGATGAAGGCTTTGGGGGTTAACTTTTCTTCATAATACAAAACCCTCCTCATTTGGAGGAACTAAAAAATTGTATTGGGGGAGGGTTTTGGGGGGTTTTGGAGAGTTAATTAGAATTATTCAAATTTAATCTATGTTGTTATAATATTCTTAAAATTAAAAATAAAGTAATCATATGCATTAATTTATCATTCTCTAAAAAACTACTCTTTTAAA
>Ga0315914_1001244_pt1 | contig 37342 bp, 23 predicted proteins | sample MpolenodulesMG_FD_203920 | JGI IMG/M metagenome (GOLD analysis project Ga0315914, IMG submission 203920) | Medicago polymorpha root nodule microbial communities from Los Angeles, California, United States - elongated nodules | ecosystem: Host-associated > Plants > Roots > Nodule | place: USA...
TGATATCTATTTATTTTTATAATGAAATTGACATACATGTTCTAGCGTATGAAGGTCTATCTACATACAAACTTTATTCTAATTTCAGTTTTTATGATATATGTGTGTACGTGATTGAAGCTACTATAATGAAATCATTAACAATTCAATCCTTGCTAGTTACTACTCTCATTCTTAAGAAAGAGATAAGAATGAAAATGAATCACTTTTTTTTTTGGTACAATGAAAATGAATCACTTAAGAAAGTGAGAGATAGTTAGAGAAATTAATTGAAATGAAAATTAATCATATAGATGAAACCAATGCCTATTTTATTTTTTTAAATGAGAGAATTAATATGATATAATGATCCGTGAGGACTACACAATGGATTCTATGTAAGCCAAGTGTTATGTTACAATTAATAGGAACTTTAACAGAAATTTATCCCACTAGTAACTGTTAACATAATTGTTAATTACTTGGCTAATTCGATGTGCTTACTTGGCTCCTCGGTTAAATTCAACTTCATTATAAAATTCATTGTTTAGTTATGAAGGAATGTGTGGAATAACAACAACCTTGGGATTTTGTTTTAGATACCATTACCTAATCAATTGATGCTGGTATCAAAGTATTGTGTTAGTGTTATTAGTTATTTTTCATTAAAGTTTGAACACTAAGTGAATATTTTTTTGGTTGTTTGGCAGTAAATTTTTTGGAAAGAGTTACTTAGCTTGTGTTATAGCTTTCAAAGAATCAGCTGCATGTAGTGAAAGTCAAATCACATTTGGCACACTACCTCTGATTAGACACTTGTGGCATGGTTGATGATGTGCTTCTAGGGGCATAGTTCAAAATTGAATTGGTATGTTGGATGACAACCTCTGTCTAGCCCATGGGAAGACTTTTCATCAAGTACTCTTTGCATGATATAATTTGTTGATTCTATATATGCTAGGTGCCAAATATAGGAACATTTTCAAGCTCTACAATGTGAATTAGTATGAGTTGGTTAACATTTTAAAGTACATAATCATTACAAGAGGCATTTCCTAGTGATGGATTTTCTAGATTTGTGAGTGGTGTAATTTTACCTTTATGAAGGATGACATTTCCATACTTGTTATTATAATTTGAGTTGTGTTTTGTTAAGTTCTTTTATTATGAATATACGTTGAATGACTTATAGAATATTTATAATGAGTATTATTCAAGTTTTTTTTTCCATTCAAAAAAACAATTCCTATTTATGATCTTTAAAAAATATATTTTTTAAAAAAAAATAAAGGTTTATGATAGCACTTTTTCTTAAAGTGCTATTGACTATAGGTCTTATAATAGCACTTTTTAAGCGAAACGCTATTAGATAGAGGTCATGTAATACCTTTTTGCGTTAAGCCTTAGGAAATCCTACTAAGAACGATAGCACTTTTAAAAAAAGTGCTATAAAAGACCGGGCATCAATAGTCCTTTAAAAGTGCTATCATAGGTTGTATGCAAACAATAGCGGGGCTTATTAAAGACCAAAAAAAGTGCTATCAAAGTCCTTTTTTGGCGTAGTGCTTTTAAATGGCTAAAGCTTAAGAATAAACTCTTCTAAGTATTTTTGGGCCTAATTAATCAAATTGATCCCACGCTTTTTATTCCAAAACAAAATTAAAGAAAAACATCAAACTAGGGATTCATGCCTACTCTCCACGCCACCTTCACATGAAAATGAAATGATCACATTCACAAGCTTTGGCTCCCTTTTTTTCCACCTACATTGGTCCTTTGCTCCCATCGTGTTTGGTTGTAATAATTTGAGTTAGATTACTGCTCTTCGCCCAAGACATTTCGCTCCCACCCAGCTGAACTTTCGAAAATACTCTTGTGTTAGTTAACTAACGCAAGTGTAAAATTATGTGTTAGTTAACTAACGCAGCGTGACTTAAGTAATGCAAGTGTAAAACTCTGCCTCACGCTGTGTGAGTTAACTCATGCTAGTTTACAAAGTCTAAAAGTTGCAATTTTAGCTTATATAACTCACGCTACTTGTAACAACTTATATACCATATTCTAGCACAGAAGAAGGGAACAGAATAGCAACATGGTGAAGAGAGGCGGCTTCATTTTGGCTTTCTTAATATTGTGTGTGTGTGTCTCAACTCTCAAGATATTGTGATAGCATTAGGAAGTAACAACAGTGTATTTATATTGATGAATCTTTAAAGATGGTGCCACCTTGGGAAGTCTTAAAAAGTTGGTGAAAATAAAATAATATGAAAAAGGCAGAAGGATCGGTCGAATTTAATGTGTGATACAATAGAAAATAGGTGGAGTCGGTGTGTTGTATGACTAAGGACGAGACATTGAGACATCATGCAATGGTTTCAGCTCTGGCTCTCATCTCCACCCACGAATCCTTCTAGCCATTGAACTAGCGTGAGTTAACTCATGCGGCGTGACTTAAGTCACGCATGTGTAAATTTAAGACATGTTTGATTTACACTTGTGTTAGTTAACTAACGCAGGGGTATTTTCAACAATGTTGCAGGGTGCGAGCGAAAAGTGCGGGAGGAGAGTAGTAATCTTTGAGTTAAGGCTTTCTTGGCCTTTATAGCTCTTAAGACCTCCTAAGCTTTGGATTGAGAAATCTGCTCTTTACCCAAACGTTTTTGCTCATTCCCAAAGTAAATGTCTAAAATGCCCTTACGTGACTTAAGTTACGCTAATGTATAATTTACGTGAGTTAAAATACGCTACGTGAGTTAACTCACGCTAGTGTTAATTTACAAATACTGGAGCGTAAGTTAACTCACGCTGGTGTTATACCCGGCATGAGTTAACTCACGCTAGTTTTAAAAATGAATAAGTCCACCAGATTTTTTCACGTTCTACCCGCATGAAATCCCTTTCTTTTCTTTCTTATTCTTGTCAGTAATGAGACAAGAGCACAGTTCCTAAAAATCTTAATTGGTCATTATTTGACAAGTTATAACTCACGCTAGTCAAATAATTTTGAAGAGATAAGGGCACTTTTCAAAATCTTAATATGAATTTATTATGAGAAATGGATGAGGATGAAGAAAAATGAAGGGGGGTTATGTTATGTTGGCTGAAGAGGAAGAAGAAGAACAGAGAAGGAACTGTTTGCGTTTTGTTTGTGGTTCTTGTCTATGTAGGCATCATAATTCAGTTTTAAAACTAACGTGAGTTAACTCACGTTGCGTAAGTTAACTTACGTTGCGTGAGTTAACTCACACATGGGTATTTTAATCATTTACTTTGGGAATGGGCAAATCCATTTGGGTAAAGAGCAAAATTCTTGGATTGATTCATTAGTGCCTTGGTGGATCAAGTCCGTATCAATTTGACCTTTTGTATTTTAATGAACCAATATATTGGTTAAAGGGTAATTTAGACACTTAATTTTTATATTTGAGATGGTTTAATCCATCCTTTCATATATAGTATGAATGTGTTTCTTTTGCCTAATTATCTCTTCCGGAGAAAATCGAGCGTAAGATGAGTTCTTCTGGTGACTGAGGTTTAAAAAATGAAAACAGAGGCATACAATGGAAAATTAACAATGCCAAAGGAGTTTGGAGATTTGAGTTTTCTTTATTTGCATGGGAAAAAAGTATGGATAAAACAATTTTTTGGTCAATTTTTTTAAAAATAAAACGTGAATATTTCAACCTGCTTACTAGATCACAGTTTATCCTTACAAACTAAAAGGAAAATTATTTAATAGGCCTCTTGAATTGCTCATAGGCCCCTCAAACTAGCGAAAGTATCCCCATAGTTCATAACTCCCAGATGGTTCGGTAGTTAACTCCTGATCACTCATGTCTGGGAGTTACAACCCCATCATACTAACTATAACAGGAAAACATGTTCAGTTTTCCCCAATTATGTTTTTTAGGGTTTTTTTACGAGATTTGCCTCTACCACTTACAACTTGACGTATCTACAAATATTTCTTACTTCAATCGTTAATTCATGTTCATTTGTGCTCTTTTATCTTAATTTTACTTACGAGTAAGTGTTGATTTTTACTTATCTTCCGCTCGTTAGGTTAGTTAGTTAGTTAAAGATCGATTTGAAGGGGAATGTAGTTTAGGAAACGTATAGTTGTTAATTAAAATACTAATTATGTTGACAATGTTTAAGTATTTTTAGTTATTCAAATGCCAATTTACCAATGTGAATGTTAATTTTGTATTCTATGTGTTTGGTGAAATACTTGAATGAACAAATAATGTATGTTGTTGATTGTTGTATATATGATTGACGATGTTGGTAAGTTGAGACTCATTCGGTCGACTTAGTATTTCTCTGTACTTAGAGAGCGTGATGCAGCTAAACCTCATACAAAAAGGTTTGTTGTAGGCGGGTTACCAAGATTTTTTGTTACATGTTATACCCGAGGACATGCAGGGTTGATTTGTGGGGGCACCCTGGAAATTCGTACCAAGATTTCTTCCTAGATCGGGTCATAACCCCTAAACACCATTGATTAAGTCCCGAGAAAGGCGTTTTTTAAAGTTCGGGAGACTTGTGATCCTCTCAAAGGGTCTATTGAGCAATTTTGAACTAAAAGGCCTACAAGGCCCAATATTGAAAGCAGCAACAACTATTCTGGACGAGCCCACATGTGAAAAACCCTAGCAAAACAATCACACTCATTCTCTTGCTTCTTCTTCTTCTTCTTCTTCTTCACACGCCTTGTGAGCAGCGAAGGTGTTGAATCCAACCTCCTCTGCGAACATGGCGTCAACCAATCGCACAGTGTTGCAATTCTCATCATCTTCTTCCCCTTCTCAGAGCATATCCGCTAAGGTTCATCCTCTCGTCGTATTCAACATCTGCGACTGTTACGTTCGTCGCCCTGATCAAGCTGAACGCGTCATTGGAACGCTTCTTGGATCTGTTCTTCCTGATGGAACTGTTGATATCCGTAATTCATATGCTGTTCCTCACAATGAATCCGTCGATCAGGTCCTTCACTCGCCTCCATCTACATTTTAATGTGTGATAATCAATAATCATTTTTTTCTCTTCAAATTAAGCTTAATTTAGGTTAATTGATCTATTTTCTCTTTGTGAGAATCATTGTGAACTCTATCTTTGAAAGACAAAGAAATGATATTGTTGTATTGATAAAAAAAGATAGGAGAAAATGGATGGTGAACAACAACTACTAATTTCGTTCCAGTTTCATGAAACTGGAACAAGATTCATCATTGTTCTATTGCTTAAAACTTTAAGTTGGGAGGGAATTGAACGAGACCGTTCTATTAAAATTACAACTCTTAGAATTAGAAATGGTAATGTTAGAGAGAGTGTTGGGTAGCACCTATAGTAGAAACTAGACTTAGGTGGTTTGTGCTTGTAGAGGGAAGACTTGTGGATTCTGTAATAAGGAGAGTAGATCAGATAGAGGGGAGTCAAATCATAGAGGCGTAGGGGATGACCTAGAAAAACTATAAGAGAAATTATATAGAAGGATCTGGATATTGATGAGTTGGAGAAATACATGGTTTTTGATAGAACATTATAGTCGTTTGATTCATGTAGCCGACCCCACTTGGTGATATAAGGCTTGGTTGTTGTTGTAATCTTAATCAACTAAAACATGTCTATTTAGTTTTACTTGTTGAAAATTTATGTAGACATTTCCTTTTCGCCTTTGAAGCTAAACATGGGGGAAGCTAGAAAAACAAACACCATTAAGAGCATGAACTTCTGAACAAACACTTTTAAAGGAAAATATATTTGCTCATGTAATGGCTATTATTTTTCTAGATATTAGCTGCCCACTTAAGGTGGAATTAGCTTCTGTAATTAAACTCTTTTAGAAGCTCTCTCATCTGCTTCTGTAATTAAACTCTTTTTGTCTAGATAAGGGCGGGGATGAAGAGTGCTATTTATGTTCTGACACCTCTTGTATGAGATGAATCAGAAGATTCATCTATGAGCACATAAAGCAACTCTCTGAGTCCTGTAATAATTTTTTTCCTTTGAATCAGTGATAATCAATTTATTTTTTTTCTTTTCAAATTAAGCTTAATAGATTTATTTTGGTCTTTGTGAGAATCATTGTGAACTCTATGTTTGGAAGCCAAAGTAATGATATTGTTGTATTGATAAAAAAAGATAGGAGCGAATGGATGGTGAACAATAATGACTAATTTCGCTCTAGCTCCTGAAACTGGAACGAAATTCATCGTTGTCAAATTGCTTAAAAGAATCAGATGAGAGGGAATGGAATGCGCCCATTTGTGAAAATTACAACTCTTAAAATTAGAAATGACAACATTAGAAGAGAGTTGGGGTAGCACCTACAGTAAGAAAAGATGGTAGAAACTAGACTCAGGTTGTTTTGGCATGTAGAGAGAAAATTCTGTTGTAACGAGAGTAGGTCAGAAGGAGAGGAAGACCTAGATAAGCTATAAAAGAAACTATTAAGAAGGATCTAGATATTAATGAATTGGTGAAAGACATGGTTTTTGACATAATAATATGGTGTCATTTGATTCATGTAGCAGACCCCAATTAGTGGAATAAGGCTTGGTTGTTGTTTTTGTTGTAATCTTAATTAACTAAAACATGACTATTTAGTTTTACTCGACAAACATTTATGTAGACGTTTCCTTCTCGCTTTTGCAGCTAAAACTTATGTAGACGTTTCCTTCTCGCTTTCGAAGCTAAAACATGGAGTAAGTTAGAAAAACAAACACCATTAAGAGCGTGAACTTCTGAACAAACACTTATAAAGAAAAATAGATTTGCTCATGTAATGGCTGTTATTTTTCTAGATATTAGCTGCCCACACTCAATGTGGGAATTAGCTTCTGTACTTTAATTCTTTTAGAAGCTCTCTCATCTGCTTCTTATAAGCTATAAGCTAGTCCAAAATCTGTTCTGAGTTTGAAAGTAAATACTTATCTCATGCTTCTTATAAGCTATAAGTTATTCCAAAATTTCTTGAGTTTGAAAGTAAATACTTATCTCATCGGTCTTATGAATCCTATAATTTCCCAGATGTAGCGACAGCCACTTTCTGGCTTGATCACCGGGTTCTGTTCCTAAATTGCTTGAGTTTTTGTTCATCTTATTGAATTTTTGTCTATGTAAGGGCGAGGATGAAGAGTGCTATTTATATTCTGACACCTCTTGTATGAGATGAATCGGAAGATTCATCTATGAGCACATAAAGCAACTCTCTGAGTCCTATAATAATTTTTTTAATGAATTACTTGTCGTTTATTGATATCTATTTAGAGGTACTTTTTTTGGAAGTTTTTTTCTCTATGCGGATGAGATTAATAATTTTATGAAGCAATTAGATTGCTAAGCTATATAGAAGTCTTCAGAAAGTGACAATGTGTTTAAAATTAGTTCTGACTTTGATTGATAAGGTGGATAATACATCTATTTGCTCATGTGTAAAAGTTATACGCTTAAGGTTTATTTCTCCTGTAGTCGTGTCTATTTCTTCCTATCATCAGCTAAATGAAATTATTATCTGTTCTAACTCAAAGAATTTTTCTGATTTTTCACCTTTTTCCAGGTTGCGTTGGACATAGAGTACCACCATAATATGTTGTTATCCCACCAAAAAGTGAATCAAAAGGAAATCATAGTTGGATGGTAAGTCCAGTTCTTTTAAAATTCCATAGTTGTCAATGTTATCGCTCAAGTAGTGCATAAAAGTATTGTCAGTGAAGTGTATAAAAAAAACTTTGAAATCCATATGGCGTAGGTTCAAAATGTTCACTCTGATATCTGGAAGTGAGGAATGGAATGGAATGTAATGTTTTTCTCTGAATATTTTTTTAGCTGTAACTTTTTTTATGGGAAGGCCCGTTGGTATGTAAAACAAATGGTTTCTTTAGAGATCATCACTGGTTAATATTAATATGAAATGGTTTCTTTAGAGATCATCACTGGTTAATATTAATATGAAATGGTTTCTTTTGGGATCACCACTGGTTGATATTAATATACAAATGGACTGGAGAGCTGTGTTATGCCAAGTTGCCTCTTCTTTAGTGGTGTATTTGGTAATCTTGGGAGGATGGCTCATCCCTTGTGTAAACTTTGATTATTTATGCAGGTATTCAACTGGACTTGGAGTAACTGGTGGAAGTGCATTGATCCATGAGTTTTATTCTCGAGAAGTACCCAATCCCATTCATTTGACTGTTGATACAGGATTCACAACTGGAGGGGGTACCATCAAAGCTTATGTGTCAAACAATTTATCTCTTGGAGACAGGCAGATCGCTGCACAGTTTCAAGAAATTCCACTGGATCTTCGTATGGTTGAAGCTGAGCGAATTGGATGTAAGTATTGATTGGATTCTCTTTACAATCACCCACTTTCTTTCTTTTTTCCTTCTTATTCTTCTCCCTCTATAAAGCTTTATTTGTCATTTTAAATTGACCTTATATATTTGCCGAAGCTTGTGTCCTGAAGCTCTCGTGGTTGCCTATTTTAAAGTCTTAGCTTTTAATTATGTAATAGAGTTAACCTTTATACAACCCGTGCATTTCTTTGTTGCGGGTTGAGTTGTTTCACTTTTATTGAGAAAATCAATCCAGTAGTAGGTAGTGTTATGAATCTTGATTAATTATATTCTACTAACACATCTTTGACACTATTTTATTTACCAAATGACAAAGCCTCTAATTGAGCCAAGTTTCACCATACTGTATATAGACTTGTTTGTCTGAAGTTTATGTTAAACATCACTTTATTGTTTCCATTGGTAATGTTGTGCCAATCATTAAATATCTTTCTCACTTCTGAACCAAGCAATTGGAGTGTCTTTTCAATATCAAATATACATTCATTGTCTGTATTTTTTCTTTTTGTGAAAATATTAAATTAAGGTGGTACCAAATATTGATTTTTAATGATTGAAGCTGATTTATTGTTTATTCTTGTAATGTCAGTTGATATCCTAAAGGCAACCACTGTTGACAAAATCCCCTCTGACTTAGAAGGCATGGAAGCATCAATGGAGCATCTGCTAGCTCTGATTGATGACATCTACAAATATGTTGATGATGTTGTGGTATGATGCGCTGCATCCTTTTACTACTCACTTTATTGTCTGGGATTGTATTTGATTATTTTTTCATCGCAGGAAGGGCGTGTTGCACCTGACAACAAAATTGGGAAATTTATATCAGATGCAGTAGGTTCTCTTCCCAAATTGCCCCCATCTGATTTTGATAAGCTTGTGAATGACAGCTTACAGGTGAGATTATGTTCTGTGTAGCTGTGTTTTACGAAGTGGGTCTTATATTTTTACAACATGTGTAAAATATGATCAAACAGATACTCATTTCTTATTTTATTTGTTTACGATCACGTCTTCTAAGCTCACCTATCATAGCTTTGTTTGGCTGACGCATGCTTCATCTGTTTCAGGATCACTTGCTCATGGTATACTTATCTAGCATCACAAGAACTCAACTTAGCTTGGCAGAAAAATTGAACACGGCTGCCCAGATTTTGTAATTCTGACTGTCTTTGAGCGAAGGCAATTTTTCCCGGAGGTTTCCTTGTCAAATTTTCCAGAAACTTGTAGTTCAGCATTTTATTCTGAAGTCTCGACCTTTGTTTTTTTTGTTTTGTTGTTGTTGTTGTTGTTGTATTTTGCGCATGGCAACGCATAGGTGGTTTTCTTCTATATCTCGTATAAGGTTGAAGTGTAGCATTCACTTGTGTAATTTGTTATATTTGAAAAAAATGAGCGAAATCCTTTTTTCTACTATTACATATTTTAATTGTGTTTGAAAACGTTAGCATTTTCCAAAAATATAATTTAAGGATCACAATCTTTTATATAAATCAGTTAAGTTAGTATTTTTGTTCCTCTAAATAGACATACAAATACTTTTAGCAAGGCCGATGGCCGATGAATTACTGCTATTTTAAGTTGAAGTTTGTGTTTGATTAAGTGAATTTACTGCTACTTTCATTTTTCAAGGTGCTTTTTGTATGGTTTTTGCTATCCACGATTTCTTTGAATTCATAATTTTCTTAAAGTTTGCTATAATTATGAAAAATGTATTTTAAATTAAGAATGTATTCTACATAAAACTGAAGCAGGGTAAGTTTTTTACATTATTTAATTAATAACGGTTATCTAAACTTATTTTATGGAAGTTTCAATTTTTTTTAGTTATTTGATCGAGAAATCTAGTAAAATACACTCTTTACATCAAGACAAATTCATCAACTTTTTCAAATAAAATACTCTTTAATTTTTCTCAATTCACCTAACTATTATTAATAAGAACATTTAAAATAAATGAAATTCATTTTATCATTTTAATCCATTCAAATAATCATCTTTTTATGCATAACACAAATGAGACACCTAAAAATTAGAGTAACTAGACTCTTTACCCGTGCTACCGCACGGGTCCTACCGCTTAGAAGTTAATCGAATAAGTCGCAACAATGTAAACATATATAGTTAATAGAAGTTTTATAAAAATTTAAAAATATGTTCCCTTCTACGACAAAAAAAGCAACAAAATGAAATATATAGAAAGTATTACATGCGAATGACCATTCACTTCTTGCAGTAATAATTCCTATTCATTGCAGCCATAAAATCAATTACTGTCAAATGCTTTATAATGTATTATGACGTTTCCAATTCCAAAAGCTGTTAGTGTCAATCATAAATACCAAAAGTTGACATTTGGCGCGGCCATTGGTTTACTACTGAACTATCTATTGATCAAAATAATTTGACCTCTGCAATAATAAGTATTAATTTATCTTTTATTCACAATTGCATATCATTAAGTTCCGTAAATATTTGAAATTCGAATTGTAGGTCTTTAAATGTGTTTTCAAATTTGACTGGTGTCGCCTACAATTTGAATTTCAAATATTTATGGAACTTAATGATTTGCAATAATAATATCATTAATAATTTGACATCTGCAATAATAAGTGTTAATTTATCTTTTATTCACAACTAATATCATTAAGTTCCATTAAGTTTCATATGAATGACGTTATTGAAAAAAGTTTAGTACTTTCAAATGATATTTGAAAAATGTTAGACTTGATGAACAAGATATGTATGCAATAAAGTATTTATTCAAAGGGTTAGATCGAGCAAACTTTATAAATTTGATATTCACCAGCACTGACCTGCTATTTTGAGATTAAGTATACATTTTAACGGTGAACAAACAATGGCATTCAAATAATGACAACGAATAGATAAAGTTGTTAAGAATAACGAAACTCTCCCAACCATGTCTCTAGGTTAGTTTGCAACAAATCAGAAGTACATTTCATTCATAATGGACGATTTGGGAACCAATGAAAAATGACATCAAATTGGTTGGCTTTTATGCATTCATGTAGGATCTGAAGATGTTTATTATATGAGGATACTATTGACCGTTTAAAATGGTTGTGTTGATTTTGAAACTATAAGAATTGTGGATGGTAAAATTTTCAATAGTTTTCAAGATGCATGATATGCTCTTGATCTTTTATCCGATGCGAAGAATTTATTAATGAAATTTCGAAGCCTACAAAACAGAAAATAGACATGTTTTAAGGTGTTTGTTTGTTAGATATTGAATACGAGCACATTGACCAAACCTGATGTTGTAAAGAATACTACAGGGGAAATGTTTAGCTAATGAAATTCTTCATGAAACAAAAAAGATATTGAACATTCAACGTAACTTTATTTTTCAACACAAATTGATATATAGAATAAATATTTATGAACTTTCATTATATTGTTTAACTACCAATACAAATTTGTTAAAAAATATATTTCGCTATTTGTGTAGAGAATGTTAAATATATGGATTTGTATTAAGAAATCAATATTTACACAAAAAAAATTATTTTCAATTGTTATTTTCTTTTATATACAAGGAAGTTGAAATATAAATGTAAATATCAATATGCAGATTTAAGAATTGTAGATGATAATGAAGGTGAGAAAAAACACAAGAAGGGGGGTTGAATTGTGTTAGTTTTTCTTTTCGTTTTTTCCTACTGAAGTCACTGATCAGAAGCAGATAAAGTTCAGCTTCAGAGGTGATGTTCAGAATCTAAATGCAGCGGATAAAAACAGAGAAAGAGAGAGAAGAAAGACACAAAACAATTATACAGGTTCCTTCCACAAACCGGCAGTAGTCCCGTCCTCCTTGCACTTCCAATGAGAGTTCACTAAAATGTAATATCTGATTACAACTGCTTACTGCTAAAACTAGCAAGAGACTTCAAACTACTCAAGCACAACTCCAAAAGATTTCCTATGCTCAAGAACTTAATCAAGAGACTTCATATGCTCAAGAACTTAATCAAGAGATTTCCTTCTTGTTGATTCTATGCTCTTATTTGTTCTTCAGAACCTATGCTTGAAATTAAAGACACTAAATTTTTTGTCTATGATCTTGCACACTTGAACAAATATTAGCATATCTAATTGACATTTTTAATACCTTGTTATCAATAAAACTCAAAGGGTAATATTAAACACATTTTGTTCCAATAGATAAAACTTTGAAATGTTTCAAATGTTTAAATCGGTTAAATTAGTTTTAAAAATGATTTACTCGATTAAAAAAGTGTCGAGTGGTAATTAAATGGTAATGTTTTACAACAAACAATAATTAATTACCATTCGATATGTGTCTCTAAACATTTGCTAAGTGTCTAAAGAACGATCCTCTAAATAAATAATAGGATCCCTGTTTTACTTGGACTTAATAAATTTTACGCAATCACGAAGAGATTGTTGAAGTGAGACTATTAAATAGGTTTGCATCTAAGTACTTTATACTTAACTATTGGATCATTTACACATGATCTAAGAAAATTGTTTAAAAAATATATAGTAATAAATTAATAATAAATTTTGTCTTAAAAGTATAAGTCAATCACATGTAAAAGTAAGAAATGCACATATTTATATGTAAAATCACCTAGGGTGAGCACAAAATTCAAACCCGCCCACCAACCGATATGTCCGAGTCACCCACGGGTCAATCAGACGAGTTAAAACGGGTCTCGGGTGAAGAAAGACTAAAAAATAGAGTATGTGTGGGTTTAGACGGTCGGACCCGGTTTTTACAAATCCAAAACCGTGTAAACCGAACCCGACCGACCAATAACAAAATTTACTCCACATCCAAGCATCTTTTGTTGATTTACTATGTAGATCTACTTAAACATGCAAACTTTTCTTTAAATTTAGTCATGATTTACTCAGATCCATATATGTCCAAGTCCTAGGTGCAGTATTTTAATTATGAACACGTGATATTGGGAACAAGAAAAACAATGATAACTGTTCTCTGGCATTTTTCTTGTTAAATTTTTTATAACGTCATATTTTAATGATTGCTATGATACTTTGATCTATGGCATTTTTCTTGTTAATTTTTTTTTTTTTTTTTGTCTGGTAGCCTAGTGGCTAGAATTCGCCTTATAAGATGAATAAGTGGAGTGTCTGGGGTTCGAACCTCGGCCCCTGGATATAATAATGCATTTTCCTACCAACTGAGCTATGCTCACGGGACTTCTTGTTAATTTATTGATGAAAGTCTTGTTAAAAAAAATAGTCATATAAATTTGAGATGATTAAAAAAATATTGGAGAAATAACCAAATCAAACTACCCGATCAAACTGAGATCCGTCCAAGTCGAAACCCACACAAACCGTATTAATTTGTAGGCGGAATTGAGTCTCTAAATTGGATGCTCGGTTTCATACATATTGCCGAGTTCATGCCCGAACCCGCCCGTTGCTCTACCCTAAAATCACGTACTTTTTTTTTTTAAAAAAAAAATTATAATTTTTTTTATTAAAAACACCAAACACCCCATATCTAATATATCATTAGAGAGCGAAAGAAATAAAGAATAAAATGATAGATGTGGTATATTGATAATATGATAGATGAAGAGATATAAAAAAAACAAATGAAATATTGAATGAGTTTGTGAAAAGCAAATGTGTACAGATATATAATTGCTAGTAAATAAAAAAAAATAGATCAACAAAGGAACAACAATATTGCTATACAACATGATTCTTGCAATAGGACAAATAACACGATCATTACGATAGGACAAGAATTAATTATTACACCATCACACACGTACAAAAAATGAAGACCGTTATGCATACCTAGGCCCATGTTAAACTAACCATAATCTTGTACTCGAGAATAAAACTTAAACAAATAGTATATTTTAATCAAATTTTGGTATCAGTTAAGGTTAAAACCCAACAGATGGAAAAAAAATTCGGAAGTAGAGAAAAATTCGTCTAATACTCATGACTATATTATAAAACTTTTTTATGTGAAGTTTGTTAGTTTATATGAGCATACCATAATATATGCATTTATTATTATTGCCTCAACATTGCTAACTTTTAATAGTCGTAATGCAATATTTGTCACCTTGAAAAACTTTTTCTTTCATTTTATCTCCTATAAAAGAGAAAAAATTTAGAGTATAGAAAATAAAGTTGAAATGTTTATAAAGCGTAAGAGATGAGTAATCCCACAAAGCTAAAAACCTAACATAACAATATCCATCGGAGCAAAATAGAGAGTGTACAAACAAGAAACAACACTAAAAACATAACACCAAATGAAATTGAAGGAAACTCAACTCATGATATGGTTTTCGGTGTTTGACAACTGAAAACATGTTTCATGTCTCTTTACGAGGATAAACTTCACAATGAAATACATACCCAATAACATGGAACAAACATTGAAATAGGGAAAAACTTCACACAGTAAAATACTAACGAATTATAGTGAAGTTGGGAGAAAACATTAAACGAGTTGATAGTATTTGAAAGTAGTAAATCTTTATTTCTTTCTCTTAAAAATGATTTATTTTCCAACATAATCAGCAAAAATGGAGGGTAAAAAATATAAAATTACAATATGAAAAGAACCATAAATTTGTATGGGTCACGTAATATCACGGTAATAGTGTTTGGATGGATATGTAATATTAAACTTATTGATATTATATTAGGGTCTAAATAATCTTTTTAGAATTATGTAATATTATGAAACATATCCTTCCGATTTAGATACTATTTTGATGGATATGTGATATTTATTATGGCATTCATATTAGTCTTATTCATTCTTCCAAAAAAAAATTAGTCTTATTCATTTTGGATTAATTTTCCATGTATTAAACTATAACAATATTTTGTAATACATTATTGGTGACCCATCGCAAGAAGATTTATGTGTTTATATACTATCAATCTTAAAAACTTTCTAAGTATTCTTAAGAGCCAAAAGATAAGTTAGATTTGACAATTAAATTGTCTGATCACCAAAGCTATTTTTATATTTCTTATTACGAACGTTCAAACAAACACTCTATGACCGGTCTTTTAATGGGGTAATGCATATAAATTACAAACATTGGTTTTCTGAAATTTCGATTAAAATTACTTTGATTAAAATTATAGTTATATATATTTTGCATTTTCATATTGTAACAAATTATACCCATCATTTAAATGAGACTAATAATAAAGTAAATATAATATAAATTCTTATCTTGTACAAAAAAAAAAAAAAAATTATATCTTTTTAAATGACAACAACAATGTAGCATTCTTATAAAAAAAAAATTGCTTAAGGGTATCAGAAGTGAAAAAGGCAGCCCAAAACCATGTATTCTCTTTATATATAACCAGTGTTAAGACGAACACCCCATTCTCATTTGTCCAATCAATTATTTATTTTTTTGTCAATTGTAAATATTCAATTTAAATATACGTATCAAAAGTATATATATATAGGTAGAAAGAAAAAAATTACTTTGTGATTTCCATAAGGTGTAGAAAACTTATTTCCCACGATGAGTGCAAATGACAGAAAATAAAGTTGTTGTCTTTTTTGTCCACTCGCAACCAGCTTTCACAGACTTCTCATAGTTCTTATAGAATAACTCGCAAAGCCTCACACCACTCAAGTTTTGAGTTTTCATGAACATCAGAGGCAAAATAATCTCCATCTCCTACAAAGAACAATAGCTTATCAATCACATTAGAAGCTATTGATAAAAATAATTCAAATTTTGAACTATCAATTGTTAATTTTGAAATGTCTATGTTTTTATTATTCTAGAAGATTATAAGAAGGGAAAATCTTTTAATTACCGTAGATAATTAGACTAAATATCTATTTTATCTCAATATAATTTAAAATAAACAGTTTGTATACAACTCATATATACTATAAAAGTCATTATAAATATGAAAAATACTTTTAAATTTCGTTAAAATTGCTCATAGACTACTATTTGTATAATAGAATAGAAGAGTGGTTATGACCAAATCTTGTAATTTAGAAATCTTTAATATGATACTAGCTACATGTTAATGATCATCATCTCAATATATTTTATCCATGCATTGGTTTAAAAAGTTTGTTGAAAAATGAATCAAACCAAAATTCATTATGAAAAAAAGGGTAAAAGTGAAGTTGGATCCATAAAACAAAAATTGTAAAAGTGAGCATCTAACAAATAATAAATGGTTACATGTTGTGTTCCTCTTTAGATGTTGTATTATGACTTTTTACACATAGAAAGACAATCAATAAATAATTTTATTACTTTTGGTAGAAATATTTATCGTTTCTCTATAATACATTTAATAATTTATTATTTCATTTCATCGGTTTGTTTTTGAACAATTCATCGGTTCATGTTGAATTTAACTTTGAAAATGACAAGTAAATATTATATATTTATATTAACAACAAATTTCAGGAGCAGGTGATATCACATATGCATCAACATGCCCGAGTATACAGCTATGTGGATCCCAAAAACCATGAAAGGAACTCAAATAAAGTGCATCAAACTTTTGACCCGACTCAACTTATCCTAATTAACACTCCCTTAATCCAATCGGTCAATAAGGATAAATCTAATTTGGAAGGTGGAGAAAGATGGACAATTTTCAGTGTGGAGTGCCTATTGACTTTGTTGTGGATAACTTGCAGGTAATTTTCATCTTTGTAAACTTGGATGTTGGCCTGGAATTCGAAAACTCAAAGCCCCTCGTAAAGTGAAATTTTTTATCTTGAATATGTGTCTTACATGCGTACCAAGACGGTCAAGACTTAAAGATAGAGGTATTCATTGTTCAATAACTTATGTTGTTTGTAATCATAGTTATGGGGATGTTATTCGTATTTTATTTGAGTACCCCCATGTTTGTTCATGTGTGGTGCAATGGTGATTTATTAAAAGATGTAAAAGCAACATTACAACATGAATATAACGACGCAACGATAATCTTTCTTCTGCTGCAACATCAGTCTTAATTAAAAGATGCACGATTTGTAACAATTCTTTGGAGCTTATGGAAACATAAAAGCTTAGGTATGACAATAAGTAACAATGAAAAACACTCAAATTTTAGAACAAGTCAAACATGTGTAAGACGATTGGACTTTTGTTAATAGCAAGAAATACTATCTTGTGTCGGTAACATTAGGAAGTGTATTGAGAACAAAAGCTAATGTTGTGGCCATTAGCATGGATTGAATGCAACAACAAGAGCATACATGGAAGCGACCAACGGTAGGAATACTAAATGTAATGTAGATATTTCTTTCTCATCTTCCTCCAACAAAGTCAAAATAAGGATGTGTACCTAATAAACACTCAATCTCTACAACCGAACACCTCACACAAATTTCTTAAATGTGACCAACTAATCAACTATTAATAAATTTATACTACTACATTTTAATTTTTTAATATTAAAAAAGTGTTGGTCCCACGTAAGATTGAGGGTGTTAAGATCCAAAAAAAGTTTCTCACCAATGGGGGGTAATAGTTACGGGTCTTAAATGTTTAAGACCCTCCTATTGGAGATGATCTTAAGCCCTAATTGCCAAATATAAACAGATGAAATAACACTCATGAATTGTACAACATTATCAGAAATTGTAGTAAATGCACAGAATAAAGTGGTCTTTGTCCTTTCTTGTCCAGCATATACTACATTCTCTATTGTTATATACTAACTCTTTTTTTATTATATCGTTTGTGCATATAATTTGAATGCGTTCATAAGTAATTTATATATTTAAATTCATATCCTTTTCAGAAATTATGTAGTTCATTTCTGAACACCTTGTAAAAAACGTGCGAAATCCATTAAAAAACCTTGACCACCGTCCAAAAAAAACGTGTTTTTTTGTGCATAACCACTGGTCAACCTGCGTGAGTTAACTCGCACCACCGGCCAAAGGTGCGTGAGTTAACTCATGTTGCATGCATGGGGTACGTGAGGTGCGTGAGTTAACTCACGCAGGAGTATTATAATCTTTTCAATTGGGAATGAGCATTTTTGGTTGGGGGTAAAGAGCAGAATTCTTGAAAAATAGAATTTAAAAATTGGGCTACAGGCCCAATTCAATTCTCACACTAATTTGGGCCACTAGAAAACAAAAAAGAAGTACAGTACAGTTTTCGTATTCGTATCGAACACGAAAAGAATAGAAAAGAAAAAATTAAAGCAAAATACAGCGGTGACTGGTTTAGTTAGTGGTGTTGCAGAGGGAAAATTGAATCGAAAGAAAACAGTAAGATACCGAGAAAGAACAGAGAAATCTAAGCTTCAAAATTCACGATGGATGTGATAAAAACGCAACAAATCTCATCTCGTTCGATCGAGAAAGTGGTGGTTCATCCATTAGTGTTGCTCAGCATCGTCGATAACTACAATAGAGTCGCTAAGGATACTCGCAAGCGTGTTGTCGGTGTTTTGCTTGGTTCTACTTTCAAAGGCACCGTTGATGTTTCCAATAGCTACGCTGGTTTGGATCTTTTCTCTTTTACTATAACACTTTACATTATTTGTTTATTTATTTATTTATTTTACTCAATGTTAATGTTTTGTTGTGATGATTTTGTGCCCTAATTTTTAGCAAGGCTAAGTATAGTTCTGAATTTAAAGTAAAATTTGTGTTTTATGTGAAGAGGTCATAGAACTTGCTTAAGATTTGTTTCATTTGAATCTATAATTAGAAAACCTGATTTTGACCCAATGTAACACTTAGTCTGAATGTGAGACGGATTGAACCTAACTTCATTTCAAAATCACGGCTCAAAATCTGTAACAGAATGACAATTCTGTGTTATGGTTGAAGGCTTTTGTTAGGAAGTCGACAACCAACATGTAAAACTTGGTTTTATAGTACCTTAGAGTCGGTGCCCTCAATAAAGGGCATAGGATCCCTGGTCGACCGAGCCAAAGGGACACGGTAGAATGCAGAACAGATGTAGGGACTGACTTAGTCCAAAGTCCAAACACCTGCCCCTGTGACTGGATGGCCGACCTAGTAGTAGTAGTACTGACGTCTAATTTCAAGAAGTTAAGCCGGCCACCACATGGCAGTACCGTACTATGCCTGATCATTGCCAACTAAGGGCAGAAAATTCCTTAGGACCAACACTTCCTATGGATTTGGGCCTGACAAATGATTGGAAGAGGCAAAACCCTAAAGCAGATACTACAAAAGGGGGACTTAGCTTCTGGGGTAAGGGATCTAACCATTACACACTCAATACTCAAACTAAAACCATAGGCAAACCAGCCTTAATCAGGGCCAAACCCTAGGACTGTGTTCTAGACCAGAACATTGGTCAAATCTCTATGCCAGTTACGTGTGATGGTTGAAGTATTTTTTTTAGCTTTTGTGTTGTCTCTTTCAGTACAATGTTAGTGATTAGTTTGTTAGAGTGAGGAGGGAATGTTCTCAGTAGGGATCAAACCCTGGACCTCCTATATAGAACTCCTTCAGTATAATTTCATACAATGAAATTCTTGAAGACTCATGACCACAGTTGTCAGTTATTAATAAATTGACATATTTCTTAGTTCTCATGTAGTATGTTTAAGGGATAACAAAGTTTCCTGTGACACTAGTTGCTCCATTGGTCTGTGTACTGAGTTGGATATCCAATTGAATGTGCAAAGTCATTACTTCAAATATAAATTTGGTTCAGATGATTCTATCATTTATGTGTGATTTAGAAATAGAATCAGCTTATAGAATAAGTTAATTGTATATCTCTCGCTAATTCGTTACCTAATTAACAGTGGCCTTTGAAGAAGATGAAAAGGACCCTAGCATTTTGTTTCTCTTTTACTACTACACATTACAGTATTTTATTTAACTTCTTTTACTCAGTTCTAATGGTTTGTTGTGACGATTTGTGCCTAGCAAGGCTAAGTTTAGTTCCGAGTTTTACAAAGAGAAATGATATTTGAACAACCATTTTGTGACAACTTTTATGACAATTTTCTCTCATACTCACATTATGTTCTCATTTTCTCTCTCTATTGCTTTGGCTTTTGTGCCAAGACCTACATTTCTTTGTATATTTTGGTTGGAGAAATGATATTTGTACAACCATTTTTGTACAACTTTTGTACAACTTTCTCTCTTATACTCACATTATCTTCTTATTCTCTCTCTTCCTTTTTCTCTCTCCCAAAAGTTGTACCAAAATAGTTGTTCAAATATCATTGCTCTTTGGTTGTCCCACAAGTTGTCACAAAATGGTTGTTCAAATATCATTTCTCATAAGAAAAAGTTAACTATTTTGTGCACATCTAATTTTACTTTTCCAAAAAAACCCTTACATTGATTCCTTAATATCACGAGGAGATAACCATTATAATTAGGGGTAGACCAGTAAATGTATTTTCTTTTTTAAATGAAATCAAGAAAATTAAATGCACTCAACTTTCATCCTTAATAAGTGTGAAAGTAAATATTTTTGCTTATAATTTAGTCTAGAGTGAGTATATGGTAATCAATATTTACTTTAATGTATTCTTCTCTATTTTGGTCCACATGTTTGCTACTCTGTGTAATGCCCATAGTTATTAGCAATTTCTACGAGGCACCGTTTAGTATGAGATGGCTCAAAGCATGATGCGACTTGTTTGTGGAAATCTTAACCTTAATTGTTTTTTTTAGTCTTGTTCTATGTGATGACTAAAGGGTTTTTTAGGCGGTTGGCAACCAATGTAAAATTGGTCAAATCTCTTTAACTGTTCAGTGTGATGGTTGAAGGATTGTGTTAGGCAGTCGACATCCAACGTTTATTCTTAGTGGAATCTGTATGACAGTTTTGTGTGATGGTTGAAATGTTTCGTTAGGCAGTCAACAACCAACATAAAACTTCATTGAATCTCTATGACAGTTCTGTGTGATGGTTGAAGGGTTTTCTTAGCTTTGGTGCTGTCTTATTTATAATTTCAAAGAATTCTTGAAGACAGCTCACCACAGTTGTGGCTTCTATTAGTTAGTTTGACATGTTTGTTATATAGTATAAGTCTGTAAAATTATAAGGAATAATAAGGTTTCTCGTGACACTAGTTTCTCCACTGATCTGTTTACTGAGTTGGATATCCAATTGATTGTCTGAAATAATTACTTCAAATATAAATTTGGTTCAGAGGATTCTATCTTCTATGTGTGATTTAGAAATAGAATATGTTAATTGTATATCTCTGACTAATTGGTTATCTAATCAACAGTGCCTTTTGAAGAAGATGACAAGGACCCTAGCATTTGGTTTCTCGACCACAATTATCACGAAGCAATGTTTTCCATGTTTAAGAGAATAAATGGTATGAGTTGGTAGAATTTTCATTTTCTTGTATCAATCTCTCCATTGAATATCTGATCTAAACAAACAATGTTTACAGCAAAGGAGCATGTGGTGGGGTGGTATAGCACTGGTCCAAAGCTGCGTGAAAATGACCTCGACATTCATGGGTTATTTAATGAGTATGTTTTATGAACTGAAATCCTGTGTGGAGTAATGCTTCAATTCTTTACCTTTACCCCATTTAGGGTTTAATATCTCCCAAAAATATTTGTAAATTTAGTGGCGGCAAATTCTTTACCCTTGTACCCTTGTGAAAATGTTGTCATGATTTGGTTGGTGTGTTACAAGACATTTCTATATGTTGCTATTATTGTGTTTGCCTCTTTACTTCTGTGCTTTGTATCCCGGATCAATCTCTATCCAAACTGATCATGCTTTGAACTATTGCAGCTATGTTCCAAATCCTGTTTTGGTTATAATTGATGTTGAACCTAAGGAGTTGGGAATTCCAACAAAAGCATACTATGCTGTTGAGGAGGTTAAAGAGGTAGGGTTGAAGTCCCTTATACCCATGATAGAATTATTAAACTTCTATTTTTATTGATATTATTGCAAAAATGACTCTTCTGTATATGGACGATGGGAGAAGAGATAGTATTTTAATAGATAGTTTATTCTGAATGCAGAATGCTACTCAGAAAAGCCAAAAGGTCTTTGTGCATGTGCAATCAGAGATCGCTGCTCATGAGGTTGAGGAAATAGGTATGTCATTTAATGTAGAACTTCTGCAATTTTTCCATGGTTCATTTTATTTTATTTTATTTTTTTACTTGGGCTTTTGATTTTATCAATATAGTTGCTTGCTGAACATTTTCTTCTTTTATGAATTCTTCTTATCCTTGTGCAGGAGTGGAACACTTGCTCAGGGATGTGAAGGATACAACCATTAGCACCCTTGCAACCGAGGTTTTTTTTTCTCCTTAAACAGATTCTTATTTATTAGTTTCGTTTATTCATTTCCTTTTTTCATGAAAGAATCTCCTTTTGTATATGTTTTCCCTGCAATGCTTTTTTGTGGTTTATTTTAGTGAAGAAAATGAATGCAGAGTGCTTACACTGTAGTTTTTTACATAGGTGAGCGGAAAACTCACAGCCTTGAAAGGTTTGGATGCAAGACTTAAAGAGATAAGGAGTTACCTTGATCTTGTTATTGATGGAAAGCTTCCCTTAAACCATGAGATCCTATACCATCTGCAGGTTTGTTTCTCATAATCTTGCATATTAAATACTAATCCCTAGGCTTCAAATTATTCGTGAATGTGGTCCAACATATATAATGCTGATCCCCACCTCTGATTGTCAGCCATGAGACAAATGGATGGAAAAAAATAATTGCGTTGAATAACACAAGTTTTATTGTTGCTTTTGCTCCATTATTGTTTTTTCCCCCATCTAATTTCTTGCTGTAATTTGTTAGGACGTGTTCAACCTGCTACCAAATCTCAATGTCTCTGATCTTATCAAGGCTTTTGCAGGTTAAATTTTGTGATTTGATTGTATGAATATGATGTTTATCCGAATGTCTCTTCTGGATTGTTAATTTTTGTTCTATATGTGTAGTGAAAACGAATGATATGATGCTGGTAATATACCTATCGTCTCTCATTAGAAGTGTAATTGCCCTCCACAACTTGATTAACAACAAGGTGAGTTTCAGTATCCTGAACTTGAAGTATTATTTATCTTTGCTGATTTTGGCTCTATATTTAGGATTCATTATTACATTATATTTAGAATTCATCACTGCGATTTATGAGTTTTAATTAATATTTGAAATGTAATTTCAGATGCTCAACAAAGAACATGAAAGGGCAGAAGACTCAAAACCAGCACCAGTACCAAGTGCAGCTGCATAAGGTTTCGACGATTGCAATGGGTTGAGCTCTAAAGGCACTATGATTGATTCCATGGACCGGATTCTTACATTTTAATTGTATTTGTCGGTCTTCTTGAGCATTTCTGATAGGGTAGAGAAATACAAGTAACATGGCATAATGATTCGTTTACACTATTTCCGTGCGCTTTATTTCCGTATGTTACTCTAGTATCCTATGATCATTTTCATAGTTTAGTATTTGTTGAAGAACCTATTATCAACAAATGGATCAGGATCTCAGGAATGAAATCTGTCTCATTAACTTTTGCTGATTATCACCTGTCCATCAAGCAACAGTTTTAGATTAGTTAACACGCTAGCAGTGTTGTGAGTTGCAACTCATACATGATGTTGTGTAGTCAGCAATGAGCCAATAGATTGAACAACCTTCACTTTTTTTTTTTATTACGGAAACCGTTACTGAATTTGCGAGTATATTTTTCTGATGAGAAAACAAAGGGAGTATGTTTCAGTCAGTACTTGATTCTCTCCAAATCTTTCCTATCATTTATGAAGTGCACTTCCATAAGATTTCGACATATGTTATTTACACCATCCTATTTATACGTCTTTATCTTTATTACTTAAAAAAAACCCGCTACACCGACTGGCGACTTCTCATCCCCTTCCCCCCAACCCCCTCCCTCGCAAAGTACCATACCCTGAACCGTGCTCAAAGGGTCTCAAACCTTTCACCCTATGACCTTGGACATGAATTGTAAGCAACAAACTAAAAGAGAAATGCTAGGGTCGTATATTTTAACACACCTCAATAATAACCACATCACCCACTTTCTTTATTCCTTAACCTTGCAACCGGTTTCATTTTAATAGTGTATATTTTATCTTATTTTTTATTATTATTTAGATAACTATTCATTTCCTCTATTCAACCTTTCTAAGATGGTCTCTACATGATTCTATGTCTGACACTATATTTATCAATTTGGTCGTTACTATTCCGATGGAATTACCAAAGAATGAACAAAACTACATAAAACAACCTTTATATCGTTTTTTAATGTATTTCCCAACTCAAATTATCTTTTGTTTTGATCAACCAAGCCATTGACGGCAATTCCCAACTTTGAAATTAAAGTGGGTGACATAGCTAATGGTTATTGGAATGTGGTGTTATAGAAGTGTGTTAAAATGTGTAACCCAAGTATTTCTCAATCTAAAAACACCTTATGAGATAACTAAAACAAATTACATATTTGCTCATAAAAAAATGCATTAAGCAGGTGCATATTTTGCACTTGAGATAAATTGCAGTCGTTGTCCTAGGCTTTCTACGGTATATATATCAAATTCATATACGTAGTGGGATGCTTTGCCTCATACCATAACCATCATCCCAATAGGTAAAACTCCCATGTCATTCATTAACGTACAAATCGAGTAACACGCTTGGTCAACCATCTCTAATCAAGTCATGACCATATTGGATTCTGCAGATAAATGGTGTATGGGGCTGATAGTGAGTGACTGAGTTCAATTATATCTATAGGCATAAGCGTATAAGAATTATGAAGCATCAAGAAATAGTCAAGGGGACCACGTATATATGTAAAAGATGGTGTGCGAGATCTATTTTCATCTCATATAATTGATCGAAATAGTCAATTATCTGTGATGCACATACATGCGTATAGCTCATATGAGTTCAAACTGCAAACGCATAATAAAATGAAGTACATTCGATATATTTATTTATGCATGCATGGGCATTATAAATTTGACTAGCCGGAAATCTTCATAGTTGCTTTCGCATATATTTTTCATCATCTGTTTAGGCATACGTCTTTGACTAGGAAGGTACGTACGGCCAACTAAATTGAATTAATTCCAATTTTTATTATTTATTTTTTTGAGAAAAGAGGGCTGATGCCCAAAGAAACTAGAAGGAAGTATAGGGATGACAACTTCCAACAAATCAACCAAATACATGGATCTAACTTGAGTAGGACAATGCTCATAAAACATCAAAATAGACTCATGATCGCATCACATATTAGCAAATGTGACTGCACACACATCAACTTCACGGTATGAGTGACAAATTTTGATTTCTTAATCCATAGCTAGCAGACTCCTTATCTTTTGAATCAAAATCCAACCATACACATTTTCCACCCCCTCACTCTTAAGAAAGTCAACAATAATTTTAGAATCCACGTTAAATTTAACTCTATAGTAACCTCTATCTCAATCAATCTTCAAACCTTCAAACACTCCTCATAGCTCCGCAACATAGGCATTACAATGATCCAAACAATTAGAGAAAGCACACAACCACATCCCATACTCATCTTCGAACAAACCGCTACTACCTGTTTTAGCACCATCGAAATTCAACAAAATCCATATGTTGGATGGAAATTTCTAAGCTACCATAGCTTGAATGCACAACTTACTACTCTGCACCCGTCTATTGCCTTTCACCTGTCTATATTGACTTACCACAAAAGATATCGTGCCATGATCGATATGGATGGGTGAAAATGACAACTGGTTGCCCATAGCACCTCCCACTCAATGGATTCATCATGACTGAAACTATCACGTATATTTAAAGTGTCCAATCCTTCAAATTAGCACCAAAGAAAACACTTCGTTTACCAGGATGCACAAAAACACACCATACAGCCTTAGCCACAGATCAGTCTTGAACAACATGAGTTGACACCTCAACCTCATCATAGCAATGTTTAAATCATGACTCGCTTATAAACATTTGGCTCTTTTGAAAATCATGATAAGGCAAACAAAACTTTGTATCCTTGCTGGGGTATCAAGATGCCTAATTTTGAGGAATATACTCACGATTTTAAAACAGTGAAAAAAACAATAGTAATAATCAAAATGAAACGGAGGGAGTAGCAATTCTAACAATTACTCCATAAATCTCAAAATTATCACGGTCATTGGATTTAAAATATTGAATTAATGCTACTAAATGATAGTAATTAAAATCAAGACTAACTTTCAAGGAGTACAACGGAACGTAACAATGGTTTTATTCCAGCTAGAGCAAGTGGCAATCACGCACTTCCAACATTCTTCCACGTGTCACTGCTGACACGAAGCATAAGCCATGAACTCCTCATCACTCTCAAGCCTTGCCATCGTTTCCGGCGCCAAAACCACCTCCACATCCACCGCACCACCACCTTTCCTCCCCGGAAACGCTGACATCTTCCCATCAAACTTATTCGCACCACCGCTCCTCACCGCCAACGGCCGCCCCCACCCAAAATCATTCTCATACATCGGAAACCTATGCGAACTTCCCATCTGAAGGGTTGTACCGTCATGATTTCCCATCGGAAAACACTTCGGTTCAGTGTCCCACTTCTCTGCGACGCGTCTCACCGTAGCATTATCGTACTCCCTTACACTCTTACTCAGCTGCATCGCACTCCACGTAAGATCGTTTTCAACGACTTCACTCGCTGATGCGTGCGTGGCAATGCTTTGAATCGCGTTCCCGAAGTAATACTCTGGTAGCTTTGGTTCCAAACGGCTTCGAACATTCACAGCTATTCTATACGTCGTCGTTTTTGAACCTTCAAGTTTTCTCGCGCGTGTTACACATCGCCACATTAACGCGTTAAGAGATTGAAACGATGAAATCTCTGCCGTTTCGACGGTTCCTCTTTCTGCAACCGTTTTCAGTTGAGTATCATCGTTTTTCATCTTTGATATTATCTCAGCAACGTCAGCATTTTCCGGTGATGTACGGTGGTTATTGTTCTTATTCACCGTTGCTTTTAGCTTCTGAATTGCTTCTCGAGTGAAGGTGAAAATTCTCTCACGGAGAGGCGCGTCGGCGTTGAACGATACTTTGATTTCACCTTCCGGTAACTGGACAGGGATTTTTGACATCAGAATCGATTCGCGGCGGAAATCTGGGATTCCGTGAGTGTGTGCGAGTCCTCTGGAAATGTCTGCAAATGTGTTGAAGAAATTCCAGAAGGTTGAACCGTCAGTAACGGCGTGACTAACAGCGATGCCGATGAAGATTCCATCGGCGAGGGAAGTGACCTGAACAGCTAAAATCGGTGAGAAATGAGCAGTGTAGTTGATTTTGCGGTGGAACGGGAAGAATTGTTTGAATGCTGGATGGACATCAGGTGGTGATAAAAGGTCGGTGATAGTGAGATCAGTGGCGCTGACGTGAATGAAATCCACGCCAGCGTCATTGCATGTGATAAAAATGTGACCGGCAGAATCGGTCACGAAACGGCCAGCAAGTGGTGGGAAGATTGACAGGGTTTTAGAGAGAGAGGTTTTAAGGTGGGGGATGAGCGTTTGAGAAGGGAGAGATGGTGATGTGAAGAGATTGCCTTTTTGTATGTAATGGCAACATAGCATGTTAAGGTCTGAGGTAGAGAGTTTGAGGTCTGCTAGGGTTGATTTTTGGTCTGGGAAAACAGTGCATTTTGAGAGGATGGTAACTGCCATTATACTATCTTTTACGCAAGAGTAGATATTGATCTTTCACTGTAATCACTTTGGTGCAAGTTTTGTTCTTTTGTGTGTGTTGTTTGCAAGTGATTGAGATGGTTTGAGACGTTGATTGTGTCTTGTTTTTATAGACAACCTTAAGGTGTGTTGATGCATGCACCCTATAAGTTGATGACGGGTGGTTGGTGCAACTTCTTAATAATTGGATTCTTTGCTCTTGGTCATCACAGACGGTTGGATCAAAATTATACATATTTATATGGAAAATTCTATAGTGAAGAAAATGACTCTTATAGTAAAGTTAACACTATAACATTAAAAATGTAATGAGTAACACCCCAATGTTTGTACAATGACATCAAAAGTTCAGTCCTCATAGTATCATCAATTCATCAGATATATAAGACTACACTTAATCTAATTTTATCCTACTTTGTTATAAGCGTAACACCCCACAAAGTGTAACACTTAAGACTATCACATAATATCATCAACTCTGTTTGCGTGTTAAAGATTTCAACGATAAAATAGTACCTGTAAGTCCAAGATGTTGCAAGCATTACTATATGAATTACTATTGATCATTAATCAGTAATCAACAATTTAAAAATGAATCAAACATTAAGATTAAAATTAACTTTTTCAAAAAAGTCAGTTTCTTGACTGCACCGTAGAATCTCCCAATTTATATTTTAATACAAATTTTAACCTTTTCATATACATACCAAGTATAATCCTTCAAAAAATATACATACTAAGTATAAGTAAAATTTGGTTAAACAAAATTGAAGTATTTGTTCAAAATTCTGTCTAGATAAATTAAATTTATTTGACTCACTTTTGCTTATATGGATAGTATAAATAAAGTATGAGTCTTGTTAATCGGTACAGTGTCCCAGGGTACTGGTTAAGGAATCTCAAAGTAGAAAAATTGTTTTGAAAATATAAATTGTTATTTTTGACCAACTAATTATTACAACACTTTTTAATAAAATCCTACTTCTTTTGACTGCTTAACCAATGCCCCAGGGATACAGATTAACATTCTCTATAAAGTATTGTTAAAATTTTAATGGTATAATCTCAATCCAACAAACACAAATGTATTGATGGTATGGATGGATAAAAATTGGAATATGAGCGATCATGGTCTTGCAACTTTTTTTTTTGTCTTGACCCTTCATTTATTAATGGAAAGGATCTTTGATAATCTTAAAGGATAGTAAAATTTGGCTAAGGATTATTTCAACTAAGATTTGAACATGATTCTTCAAACCCAAGTTCATATTAATCAGAACTCGTCATATCCACAATAATAATAGTCGTACTCCCATTTGTATGATTGTTACTCTTTTTTTTTGAGAAATTCTGTCTAGGTTATTTGCACGTGGTTAATTTCAGTCAAAATGAACTTACTAAGAGAGTTATTTCCCTAAAAAAGAAAGAAAGTGGGTTATTGCTTAGATCATAATCAAAATTTTTGCTGCTGATAATAATAGCAGTACTATTTTGTATGATTTTTACTTCTTTTTCTTCTTCTTCTTTCTTTCTAGCTTATGTGCACATGGTTAATTCCAATCAAAATGAACATATTAAGCTAGTGAGTTATTGCTAAGATCATAATCAAATTATTTGCTATTATAATAGCAGTACTATTTTGTAAGTTTTTTTTGTTTTTTTCCCTCTCGAGTTTATCAACACATGGTTAGTTTCAATCAAAATGGACTTGTTAAGATAGTGAGTTAATGCGAAGATCATAATCAAATTCTTTGCTATTTGGACCAACATATATTGGGAATAGTTTTTAAGCTTTTTTACTATTACGTTATGTTTTTGTATATTTGTAATTATTTTGATGATATATGGATATTGGTTTGTAGTGATTGTGATTCTCTTCTTCTTTTTCTCCTTTTGTACAATGTATATAGATACATAGATTCAATTCAAACACTCAGCACATACAAGCAAAATGAGGGATGCATTCATGATCGGATATGATTATATCATTCAAATCAAATTAATTACTTTTTGTCACGTGACAAATACAACGTGAAACTCACATGCAATAGCGAAGTTAAATTCAAACTAAATTCTAAGTGAATGTGTCAACCCTAACAGTATAAACATTGTCAGTTGTGCTAAATGTTATAGACAAATCAAATCAATTTTGTACTTGAAAGCCATTTTACCAATTTTACGTTGGAGTGTCAATATTGAACTTCGAATTATGTGCTTTCTTCGATATCAAAATGGTTTGAGACGTTGGGTTTGTTGTGTCTTGTTTTTATAGACAACCTGAAGGTGTGTTGGTGCATGCACCCTTAAAGTTGATGACAGGTGGTTGGCGACCTTCTGCAACTTCCTAATCATGTAGATTTTTTCTTGGTCAAGAAGCCTTTTTTTTTCCTTATGGGTCAAGAAGCTTAGTAGCTTATTTTTTTTTTTGGCGGTGTTCGACGTTCAAACTTCAGCCCCTATAAATATTATGTTTTGTCTCTACAAACTGAGCTATGCTCACAGAGACAAATTTTAAGATTCTAAAAAATAAAATATTGAGTTTGAAATTAGAGGTGTTTGAACTCAACACAATGACCACTACAAATTGCGGGAATGCTTCAAAAATATGAAACAAACAATCATGGTCTAGCAATGCATTTTTTTTTCTTTTTGAGAGAAATGATCTTTGATAATTTTTTTTTAAACAATCTAAAATTAGATATATTAAACCGAACAATGAAATTTACCCAACACAAGCAGTGTCAGGAAAAAATGGTCTTTGATAATCTTAAAGGAAAAGTAAAGTCTCGCTAGAGATTATTTCTATTTGAATTCAAACATGGTTCTCCAAAACATCTCATCATTAATAATCACTTGAGTTTAATTATTTGATTTTCTAATTTTTTTTTTTTTTGAGAAATTGGTTTTCCGTTCTTTGTTGCAATGGGATTCATCATAGCCATAATAATTGTACTTCTATTTTGTAGGAGTCTTTTTCTCCGGGTTATCTGTATGTGGTTAATTTCAACCAAATGGACCTTTTAAGAGGGTGAGTTACTGCTAATATCATAATCAGATTCTTTGCTATTTGGACCAGCGTAAACTAGGAATAACTTTTAAGATTTTTGGACTATTTTGTCAAAAATAAAAAGATTTTTGTACTATTATGTTATTTGGACCAGCATAAACTAGGAATAACTTTTAAGATTTTTGTATTTATTTGGATGATATATGGATATCGGTTGTGATTCTCGTCTTCTTTTTCTCTTTTTGTACGATGTGTATAGATTCAATCCCCCTGGAGATGATACAGGGAAATGAGTGATGAGTTCATGAATGGATATGATCATTCAAATCAAATTTAGGGTGTCTTGAACATTTTGACAGCCCGGTTCAAATCTAAAAACGTAAAGGATGAATCTGCGAACAAACCCACAACATCCAAGTTAATAGCATACAACGACATAATGCATACAAAAATATATGATAAAATTAAAGTGACCGGATCTGCAACGTTGACGCCCAAATCTTTGATTGAATAATCGATCTTCAATATGAACCAAATGAACACCGCAAGAAGACGGGAAATCAAACAACGCCGCACGAGACGACGAACAACAAACCACCACACTTAGATGATGAAATCACAAAGAAAAAACTAGATCTATGTGAAAATCACTTATTTAGATTGAAATACAAAGAAAAAGATGAAGAAGGGTGGTTTCAGGTCAAAAATTGACCAAAAACCACCCCTCAATGGAAAATTTGGAAGAGAAAACCTAGAGAGAGAAAATTAGGGCCGACTTGTTGGAGAGGGAGGAGAAGAGAGCACCTCTCAAAAAAAAAAAAGTGTTTTTATTCTTGGCCTTGATCTATATAACGAAATATTGAGGACTAAAATTAAACAAAATCTTAAAAAGTTAATTTTTTTTAAAGGACTTAAAAAGTTAATTTAAAAATTGCAAGTCTCCAAAAATTAACCAATACATAAAAATTAACTTAGAGTAGCAACAAATGATAAAAATTGACATTAGCTATTTAAAATAGTTAGACAAATAGAATTTTAAAACCATCCACAATGCAACACTCTATTTGGGTGCTTCAACGGACTCTGTACACGTCATTCGTTTTATAATTAATATTTAATAAGCATCAAATCTCTTCAACTCAGCACCTCAAAATAATTATTAATTGGGTCCCTGCAATAACTCTATATCATTAAATTTTAACAATAATTTATATATTCATTCATAATTATATAATTTTAAAATATTGAAATAATTTAATTATAAATTATAAAAAAAAAATTAAAACTTGAAAAAACAATATAAAATAAATGATGGTAAATTATCTGTTGTTTTGTTTAAATCCATTCATTGCATGTTTGTTTTGTTTTTTCCTTTCAAATGGGTAAACTATTTATTGTTTTAAAAATAGTTTTTGTTGAATTTTAATGTTGATCGATTAAATATTACTCTTGCAACTAATATATAATTTACTTTTTAATATTAAAATTAAAATAATACAATAATTGAATAGAGAAAAAAATAGAATTAATAGTACATGTGGGACCCATTAGTAATAGAAGAGAGAGGGGGTGCCTATAAAAATACTCATATTTACAAGCATCGTATTAATTGGTGTCACAATGGGGGTGCCATTTACTTCAGCATTGTGCTAAATAAGGGAAGGACTCCCGTTGTAGATGGTCTAAGAAGCCAATTTTATTTTATCCATAATTGACTGTTTACAATATAGATTAATAATGTCTTTTTCAATGAAAAATAATTAGGTTATTTGTAAGAAAATCATTGCTCATTTAATGTGTTTATGACTATTGTCTTGATAGTTTTTATTGTTGAAAAAGTTTTCTCTATAGTTGTTATTGACACTAGAAGTACCAAACCAATACATATAAATCTATCAACCCTGGATAATTTTTGACAACTGAACTTGTTTGGGTAGCTCAATATTTTTTATTGGGGAAAGCTAGATATAAATACATATCAACGGATTCAAAAATAATATTTTTTTTGGTAGCTAAGGCTACTCCTACATGAAAGGCTATGCCCCTGGTTACAAACATTAAACAAAGGATTTGATTTTTTTTTTTTTTTGAAGTTATAAGTTTACTTTAAAGTTTGTAAGTTATTTGACCATTAGTGCCAACTTGCCAAGACTGCTCATTTAAGAACATGAACAAAGATCCCATATCAAAAGCATCGGCTACTCTATAAGCTTCCCCAAATTATGTGGTACCAAGATACAACATTCATCCCACAAACCAGCAGAAGGATGTTAGAGACATGGACTCTGGAAACGATGCTTGAGCCAGTGTAGACGTTCTCTCATCTTTTAGAATTTCAGGGCCTATGTTTTCCAGGTTTATGGTGAATAAAAAAATCTCAAGCGATTAGAATATGTAGTCCTACATAGTTCACTAGAAAAAAGTTTTACCTGCTGAAGGTTTCTGTACAGAGCAATAAAGTATCACATTCAAATATATGCCACAAAAGATTGTTTTCAACTTAGTTCACTAGAAAAAAGTTTTACCTGCTGAAGGTTTCTGTACAGAGCAATAAAGTATCACATTCAAATATATGCCACAAAAGATTGTTTTCAACTTGGATGAACAAAAAAAAAAAAAACGAACAACCCACAACTGACAGAACATTCTGCTGTGCTAAACATTCTTCAGACTTCATGCATTAGGCCAGTGAAGTAATTTAACAATAATTTCCACTAAAAAACATACAATATGAAAGATATAGTTCTTAGCAAGGACATTATCCATTCAAATCAAAAGATAAACAAAAGTACAATCCAACAACCACTATGTGCATAACCACAATAAAATGCTACTTCATTGTGTGTTTAGCTAGTGCTACAAATTGGAGTTTCCTAATTTTCACGGTGTACATTGAGACACTATAAAACGTATGGCACCACCAATATAAACATAGGCTACATCATTCTAATGATACCTCCAATGAAATACGTACTCCCACTGGATAATTTGCTTATCAAATTAACTATCTCGGTCATCTTTTTCAACACAAAAGAGCTCAAGTTCAATTATGTTTACCTATAGAGATTGGTCAGGACATGTGGATTAAAAGTGACAATGCCATTGCTTACTATATGAAGAGAGAACAGGGCGGTGAAAAACTCTGGAGTGAACAATAGCCAAAAGTGGTAATGTATGTCTAGCAACAACAAAGATATACATGCTTTTTAACATAAAAACTACGGTTTTAAAAGTAGAACTAAGTGAGAACCTATAGACCTTTGATATTAACCCATACATCATGATTTCATTTCATTTATAATTATTTTACTCAATATTTCCATATCATTCAGCAATGAATTCAAATTATCAATATTAAAAAGTCACTACTTGCCCCAGCTGGTTAAATATATGATAAATAAAGCAACATTATAAGCTGCACTACCCCTAAGTTTCCAACGAATTTAAGGAGAGCAGAATTTTTTTCAAGTAATCATCCAAAGAACCTCAAACTCTTCAATATGGAACACAATTGAAATGAAAACAATGCCATATGGGCTATGACTTCACTTTCGCAAGGTTAATTGATGAAAAGGTAAACATGATTAACACAAGCATATTGTACCCATGTTAAGTACATTAGGCATAAAGATAACGCTATAATGGAAACATCACACAACAATCGGGAAGATCAAGAACAAACTTATGCTACAAACTGATTTTGTATAATACAAACACTCGTGAACAAAACCACAGAATATAGTAGACACGCTTAAAAAGAAACCAACTTTATTTAATTTTCATAATATAACCGGATGAACAATTCCAAATCATCACATCACATGATAAACATTTGCTTTCTTACTTCATTCATTATCATCTAGCATCAAATAAAGCAACATAGATGCATTCAATCCAACACTAAATTCAAATATATACATACATCACATATATATCTTTTTATATATGTCAAAGCAACACCAGACAGAACAATTATCCTTCAAACTCCAAACCTTATCAAACGCCAGCCACAAAGAACTCAATAATCTCGGTAATGCGCGTCCCCATAATCATCCCTTGCAGAAGCAACATCACTTTCGACCATATCCGCAAGCCTGCGCTCTTCATACTTCATCCCTTCTTCCAGAGCAAGGCCACCAAGCGCGCCAGCAGCAGCACCAACAGCAAGTCCAGCTCCTAAGCCCATTTTACCGCCTTTTGGCCTCGGATCAAACGAGGATGAATATTCAAGCGGAGCAGACGGTCCACTAGGCCCAGCGGCAGCATAACTTCCAGTACGGTCAAAGAAAGGCCGCGGCGGCGGTGGTGGTGGATAAGCACCACCAGGATAATAGCCGGGAAAGTAACCGCCACTAGAATAGTTATTATCAGAGTAATTGGTGTAGTAATTGTAAGGTGAAGGTGAAGGTGGTGGAGAAGGTGCAGAAGAAGAGTTTCCTCTGTAATAAACAAAGGAAGGATTTGAAGAATTAGGGTTAGGGTTAGGGATTGTGTTGTTATAATCAAACAATTGTGATATCGGTGGCGATGGAGGAGGAGGAGAGCGGCCAAGGAGGCTAATTTTGAGATGAATTTTCCCCTGCGGTCGACCCGAAGGTCGAACGACGGGGAATTTCTTGACGATTGTGGAGTGATTAAGGTCAGGGAGGTCTTTAAGGGGAAGACGGAGGGTGGCGACGAGGGGTTTAGGTGTATCAGAGGGTTTGGAATGGAAAATCTCGAGCGTTAGGGTGGAATCATGAAGAGGGAGAGAGAGAGGGAGGGTGAAACGTTCGTTCCAAACGGGGGAGGTGTTGCCGGAATCGTCGGATTTGGTGGCGAGACGACGGTCGGGATCGAGCCAGAAGACGACGTAGGGTTTCAGATCGCCGGTTTTCCAGTTGACGTTTTTGAGGTGTTTGGCGGAGATGATTGTGAGGTCGAGATCGATGGATTTTGACGGTGGTGGACGTGAAGATGCCATTGTTGTTTTGTGATGAGGTTGTAACTAACACTGGTTATGACACCAATAGGAGTTGTATTTGGTAAGTTAAGGTGAAACTTATCCAATCTTGTTCTTTAATAGTGAAGACTAAAAACCGATTTTATTTTATTTTTGGAAGCTTGTGGAGACCAACTTTGCTCACAAATTGTGTTTTGTAATGACAAAATTTGATCATATATTTTTTAATTCAAAATATTTCATGTATACGTTGAGATTTGCGACTTTTTTTTTTGGTACAATGGCAAAACTAAATAGGAAAAAAGAGAAGAAAAAGAAAAACAACAAAAGAATTAAACACGAGGAACAAGGATCCTCAATGAATCACCGAGGAGAATGACCTTCAAATCTTCAGGGGCGGTATTTCACAACTTCTACTTGATGTCGTTACTAGAGCCCCACTTTGCGAGAAAATCCGCACTAGCATTTCCTTCCCTAGGAGAGTGGCACAACTTCACCTCCCAATCCAAGTTTAAGAGATCAAGAATGTTGGCAATGACAGATGCATAAATATTTGTTTATAGGCTTAGTTAAAATATCAATGACACTCTTAGAATCAGAGTAACAAATGATGTAGGTACATCCGAAGTTCCTTGCAAGATGCAACCCTTTGTTTGCGAGTTTGGAGATAAAGAAATGAGAGGAGTTTGGAAAGAAAAAAAAAGAAGAGGAAGGAGCATGTCGAAGAAATATATGATATTGATATGGAAAAATTTTGGGGTTCATCTTTATTTTTTTATAATATAAAATTCTCTTCGTTTGATAAAAATTGTATTGAAGGAGCATTTTAGAGGTTTTAGAAGGTTTATATAAATTTTTCAACTTTAATATATGTTGTTATAATATTATTAAAATTAAAAATATATTAATTATAAGTATTAATTTATTATTGTTTAAAAAATTACATTTAAAAAAAATATAAAAGATTTTACAATTCTTCCTTATATTTTCAACCTTTCTCTTCCTTTCATCTTCAAATTCTCAAACAAAACCTAACAATTCACATCTTCTTTTTTTTTTTTGTTAGGAACAATTCACATCTTCTAATAAATATATTTTTGTATCACTACCAAAAAAAAAAATATTTTTTTGTATGTGCATCGGTCAATGATCAAACTTTAGACCAAATTAAATACGGAACTCACGCATCAATTACTTGTGTTGGTTCATTTTATAAAATTTATATTTAGTTGTTGTTTCTAACTAGGTCAATCCCGTTCTATCTGAGCTCCACGTCCGTCCTCAATGCATACTAGGCCAAAG
>Ga0315914_1001246_pt1 | contig 37332 bp, 16 predicted proteins | sample MpolenodulesMG_FD_203920 | JGI IMG/M metagenome (GOLD analysis project Ga0315914, IMG submission 203920) | Medicago polymorpha root nodule microbial communities from Los Angeles, California, United States - elongated nodules | ecosystem: Host-associated > Plants > Roots > Nodule | place: USA...
GGGTGCTAAACTCAGTTGTAACCCGAGCTTTGCTGGGCGGAGTATTTGGAATTCGTGTCAGTTACTTTTATGTTGTAGTAGGTGGACAATTGGACATGGACATGGACATCGTGTCAGCGTGATGAATGATCCGTGGGTTCGAGGTGTCCACGGTAGTTGGATTCAATCCCCACAAAGTCAAGGTGTCCATAGTTTGTGTGTGTCTGATTTGATTGCCGACGAGGAACGAGTTTGGGACATTGATAAGATTGAATCTTTGTTTTCAGATGATATGGTGCAAGCTATTCTCAACACACCATTGTTTGCGGAGGTTCATAATGATAGAATAACGTGGATGATAGAACGTAATGAGAGGTATACTATTAAGACTGGTTATAAGTTGGCAATGATGGAGTTGTTACACAGTGATCGGTTCCATGTTGAAGGAGAATGGCATGGAATTTGGAATGCGAATTCCCCTCATAAAGCACGTAATTTGTTATGGAGGATTTGCAGGGGGTATGTTCTGACGCGTCTCCAATTACAATCACAACATGTACAATGTGAGGTGATTTGTCCCTGGTGTGATATTGTTGTTGAGAATGATTGGCATGCTTTTGTGGGTTGTACGGTGGCACGTGAGAGTTGGTATTGGACAGGGCTTTCGACTGTACTGCAATCGCGAGTTGGAACTATGAGTAGTTTAGCAAATTTTGTTTTTGATATATGTCGTTCAGAAAGCCGAGATATTGTTGGTCAGTGGCTTTACTTCTTTGGCAAATTTGGGCTGCACGTAATGATGTTATTTGGAATGATGTTCATCATACTTCAACAAGCATCGGAAGGACGGCACTAGATGCATGGCAACAATGGCAAGAGTTTCATAAACATCCATCACCACCGGTTGTGCAGCACAAACATAATATAGTGCAAGGTAACAGTTTAGTTTGGGAGAAACCGCGCGAGACGTGGCTGAAGTGTAATGTGGATGTCGTGTTTCATGATCGTAACCAGTTTACATCTTTTGCGTGTTGTGCTAGAGACTCCCGTGGACAATTTATTCGGGCTCAAATGAAATGGCAGCTGGCAAATATGACAGTTTTGGAGGGGGAGGCAGTAGCTTTACTCGATGTCATTCACTTTGCTGATGTGAACAGATGGGACCGGGTTGTTTTCGAGTCCGACTCCGCTTCTTTAGTGCATACTTTATCGTCTCCGGGCCATGGTGATTCATAATTTTGTGCTTTGTTTCAAGTATTATTTATCAGTTATCTTTACGTTCCAACTTCGAGGTGAAATTTGTTAGGAGACAAGCGAACATGGTTGCTCATACTTTAGCTAGGGTGGTCTGTTCTTGGGCTAGTCACGGTATTTTTTATTCTTATCCTTCTTGCATTGAACAATGGTTGATCAATGATAGTTAATTTTGCTTTGGTAAAAAAAAATAGAAAATTGCCGTATACACTTTTAGTTTGGCTGAGAAACACATAAATTACTCAAATTTCCCCTCGACAGTTAGCTGCCGCAGAAATTAACCATTCAATGTAATCGGCACTTAAGTGCCGAAATTCCTGGACTCATGGTGTTCGACGGAAACTGTTTGTTCCTTTTATATGAAGAATGTTGTTTCATTCACATGTAGAATAGAGTCAAGATTAAATGATTTTGCGGGCTTTACTTCATCAATTGCACACAAATTTAATTAAATTAGATAAATAAAAAGAAGAGGATAGAAAGAAAGAGGTTAGTTTAGGTTTGGTCTGTTCCATGCGATGAATTGAATGAAAGAACGAGAAGCATGTTAAACCCAAGCAGGAAACATTCAGATCTGGAAAATAACAAAAATCAACCAATACTTTAATTCATGTCATGGCTTTTCGTTGGATTACTCATAACACAAGACCCAAATCTTTGATTCATTTGAATCAAATATAAATATTGATGTTGTCGCATGAAGTTTGGAAAATTCAAGAAACTGTAAGTCTGAGATTTGGGTGAAATGGAGCAAGGTTAAGGGGGATTGATTAGATATCTGTTTCCCTCTACGCAATATAAAATGAATCGGAGACGTAGATATGAATTGGAGAAAGCTACTATACTATGAAAGAGAAAAAGGTCTGATTTCCACGACAGTTAAGTGTTTATGGATTATATTGAATTTCGATGGTCAACTGTCAATAGGACATTTGAGTAATTTATATGTGTTTTTCAGTCAAACTAAAAGTGTATAGAGCAATTTTTCATTAAATATGAGTTTGAAAATTTGATCTAACAAGAGAGGTTAAGGTTAACCACAATATTTCGTATTGATGTATACGAGATGTACTGAATTTTGATGTACAGTGTGTATAAAATGTTGGTCTGTATTTTTTTTGTTTTTGTTACAAATGTTGGTGAGTATTCAACATCCAATTAATTAATTATTTTAAAAAGAATTTAAAATTTTAGTTAATCTTGTCTACAGAGTTATAATATGGTACCCACCAAAACTTCGGAATACTAAATAATTTTTGAAAAATGTTTTAATATGGTATCCACTAAGGCGAAGTACGTCACTCTTCCCCTCAATTTACATGGCTGATGGCTTAGTCCGTTCACCATGTTGGGTATAGGTTAATAGTTTTTTTTTTTTTTTTGTATATCTTTTCTTATTCCCTTGTAAATATTGTTCAGAACTAGTTGTTCTTCCTTGGTACACCTTGTACTAGGAAGTACACATTCCGTTGGTAATATATTCCATTTTAGCTTCTTTAAAAAAAAAAAAAAACTAAATAATTTTTGAAAAATGTTTAGTTAACTTAAAAAATTATTCAAACTTGGAAAGAAAAAAAACTAATATAGAAGAAAATCACCATTGCTAGTCGATAAAAAAATATTAAACTATGGAGTTGTTCGAAACTCAAATGGGAGTTTTATTTATAGGTTTTCTTGTAATTATAATCCTTGTTCAATTGTTGTGGAAGAACTTTAGGTAGTTCACATGGGACTAAAGTTAGCTCTAGATTCTTGTTATAAGAAGGAGATTGTTGAATTAGATTTGCAAGAAGCCGTTGAGCTTATAGTGAAGAGACGCGGTAGACCGTAGAAGACATCATTTTTGTTATCATATATAATTTTTTAGATTTTACAATTGTTTGTTAAGTTTAGAAGTTACAAGTTTCAACATGTTTATTGTAAAATCAACAAAGTTGCGGATATTTTTACCAGGTTTTGGTTGAATAGGTCGGATGGCCTTGATAATTTCTTTGCAGTTCCTAACTTTGCTTCTTGTGCTATGTTAGCTAATAAGAGTTTTTAGTCTTTTCTTATTTCTTGTGTCTTATTGGGGATAACCCTTCTTATTAAAAAAAAAACACCAAGTTCATCTTAATTAACTGATCTTGTAGAGAGTTTAAGATGATTGCATATATGATGTATCAACTTTCTGATCGTATTATTTCATTTGTTAACTGATCTTAATTGATCTTAATTAGCTCACCAAATTTGCAAACATATCCAAAATAAATCCATATGACCAAATCCATCAACATTTAGTTTTGTTTAAGCTTTTCTTGGATAAGTGGTCCTTGCATAAGGTTTGTTTTCTTTAAGCTTTTCTGGGATAAGTGATCCTTGCATAGGGTTTTGCAGCATTGTGTTTGTCAATACCATCATTCATTCCTAACAAAAAAAAGGTCACCGAAAATCAAAACCACAAACATATAACCTAGATAGCAAACACAACACAAACATTATGCATAACTCCCACATATAAAAAAATCCCATAACATCCAAAATTTTAAGACAAAAATTCAATACCACCTATAATCAAAATCATAAACCAAACACCTATAAACAAATGTACTCATATAAAGGGTCGGATAATATATTAACTTAATGTCATATAACTTGGACCAATTATCAACTCAATCAAGATACTAGATCAATGAATTACTAGTCAAGTTAGTCGACGTTATGTAATAAAATAACACTTTTTATTTAGTTATAAAGAAATAAGAAATTAAAAATAGAAGTAGATAAATAATATAGGGAAAACTAAAACAACGGGAGAATATAATTGCATTCCCTTTATCAACTTCTCTTTGTTCCCTTTATCAATTTCTCTTTGTTGTATCTTTTCCTATTTTATTACTTAGTTTTAACCCACTACAGTATTTTTGAGGGAAAAGTGTCCGAAGTATTTCATTTTTAGTGTAAGTTTGTTGTTAAAAGCACTTTAAATAGTAAGTTTTTAATGATATACTAAATATAATGATATACTAAGCATCATGATATATTTAGTATTTCATATATTTAATGTCTTAATGTTTTATATAATGATTCATCTGATATTTAATCTCTTAGTAGGCATATATCATTAGTTTGTTGTTGTTCTCGACGCTATAAGACCTTTTCAAACAAACTTGTCTTTCACATTTATGCAATAGTTAGGGTGGTGTATTCGATTGAGATTTTAAAAGACTATTTTGGCAAACAAAATCCTAAAGATTTTGTGAGATTATATTGATTTTGTTGGATTTTAAAAGACTTTTTTAATGACTTTTTACAATCATGATTTTGAACACATGATTTTAATGGATTTATAATAAAGATTTCAACGAACTTTATGAGATTTTAAGATTTGAAAGGATTTTATGAATTTTTAAGAAAAATTCAAATCGACAATAGATGAAAAAGTTATAAACTTATAATATGAATTTGATTAATAATAATTATAATAATTAACTCAAAATAATAACAATAATAATAAATAATAATGGTCACTTACAGAAAAAATAAAATGGTCACTTAACAACAACAAAAAGAACAAGGAAATAGCATAACGGTGCACATCAATCGTAAGGTATATGATCTGCTAGTATATCAAAAATGGTCACTTTACAAGAACAATATCTTTATTTACTGGATCATGAAAATCAACGTCGAGAAGCAACTTCCGTCGAAAAAAAATAACGAGAAGCAACAATATGAAAAAATATATTGTGAGCAAGGAATAATATCATTGTTTTTTGTATATATAAAAAAAAGGAATAATATCAATGAGGGAGTTATGAATAATAACAAGAAGAGGGTATGAGTGTGTGGCATGAGACAAGAAATGTCATGAGTGTGCTAAAAAATTATGGAAGTCTAAAAAAGTCTCAAAGTTTTCTATGAGATTGTTGATTGAGCATGTTGATTGAGCATGTTATGTGTATTTTCAACTAAAAAGTCTCACACAATCCATTCTACATAAGAATCTCTTAAAATCTATCTCATTTGAATACCATCGGATTTCGTTGCCTTGAAAAAACAATCTTGACTGTCTTAATTGAATATCACAAGATTGATTTATATTCTATAAAAATCTTGATTGAATAGCAAAAGTCTTTTAAAATCGCATGAAATCTCAATTCAATACACATCGCTTATGAGCTTACCTTTGTCAAATAGTTCTTAGATTTAGATTGCTTTCCCAATAGAAAATATAGATTGCACATTCCCCACCCTTTTATTGAGTTGCAATACACTCAAAACCAGCATGGATCTTTCCTTACACCCAATCATCTCTTTTTGTTCATTTTCCCCGGTGCATCTAGAATATATTGTGAATAATAATAAGTATAATAATAGTGCATAATTCCGGATTTGACATTTGACATTATGATAATAAAAGTTTTTTCTTTATTTCTAAGGAAACATTCATTGGAAGAAGTACTATTAATTTCCACCTCTCATATTCCTCACTCTCCTCATTGAGATTATACATCAAAATGTTGCTCTAAACTTTCATGTTTCATATGAAAAGGGCATTCACACTCATTTCTCATCTCACACTCTAATCCACCAAATCCAAGTTGTCAAAACCTCCATCAACTCAAAAACTATTTTCTATCTTTAAGAGTTTCTTCCTCCATATCTTAATTCATGCTCCATGCTTCCCCTTCTCACCATTTACCACCTCCTTCTCTTCCTCCATCATCATGGCCTTAAAAATTTATCAAGTAATTCACATTCTACTATGGCTATCTCTTCTATTTTTGCTCTTTCATCAATATTACAATCTCAAGTACTCAAAGATCTACAAGAAACAGATCATACAAGCAAGTCATCATTCATCACCCTCTCATCACAGCAGAAAAGTTCTAGCAAGAAAATTTCACTTCTCTCCTTTCTTTAAGCATCATCATCCTCAAGGTTTTGCAGTGCAAAAGGATCCTTCAGACACAGAGATCGATCCACGTTATGGGGTTGAGAAGCGCCGTGTGCCTACTGGTCCAAACCCGTTACACCATTGATTGAATTCTTAGCTTATTTTATCTTAACTCTCCGGTTCTCAGGGGAATGAGGTCATGCTTGGTAACACGATGCTATATACTAAATTAATATTTTATTTTGTTTTGTTAACTTTCTCTTTTTGATCTCCATCATTGTTTGCATATTGATCGATATTAATGAAACCAGGGACCAGAATTGACCATATATAGTACTTTTGTGTAGTATGATACCACTATAGCATGAGATATTGTACAGAAAGTAAATAGTACTATATGCATTTTCATATGTTTTCAGGGCATTCAAATTTAATTTGGTGATTATCATGATTTGGTTATTTCGTTAATGTAAAGATACATGAAAGTGATCTCAAAGAAACATAACTGAGACGGCACGGCACACATTGGGAAGATTTCAGTTGGAGCATAATAATTAAATATATATATATGATGAGTTTGGAAGATTAGCTTTGAAGATTAATAAAATACATTTTGTGCATTCACGTGATCATAATAACCCTGTTGGTTATAAATTATGCACATGAATGAAGACTACATCCTTTTTCGGATTCATATCATGATATACATTTTTCTACTTTCTATCTCACAGATTACAAACTAAAAATAACAGATAGAACCAAAATATAAAATGTGTTTAATTTTGATAAGTTTTACCGTGTTAATAAATTACAATCAATCATATATATGTGAGTTTATATTTTTTATTAATAATCTAACTATTATGATGTGCAAAACGTATTTATGTTAATTGTGTATATAAATTAAAATTTACAAATAAACACTTAAGGTGTTAGTAAGAGCTTAACATTGACCTCAAGGTGGTAAAATTACCATTAGTACCACTATGTTTAATAAAAAAAAATTCCTCCTTCCCATTTTTTTAAAAAGATATTATATAAGTTTTTAAAAATAGGCAAATAATAAATAGAATAGTGAGGAGATAATCAACCCATATACAAAAATAAGAGGCCATCTAGAGACCATATTGAAAGAGGAAACCCAAATTCATCAAAGGTGAGACATTTATCAACATACAATCTACATTTTTTTTAGAGAACCAACATACGATCTACTTATAGATCACTCATAATTATATTACATTAATATGTAAAATAAACTTGAGTTATACTTATATAAGCATTGTACAATTGACACCCTTACTTCGGCTTAAGAGCCTTTCCAAGAGAATGTTTAACTTGGTCCAACACCATGTTATGACTCATATGGGACCAAATAACAATGCAAATTAACGCCCTCAACAATTGTAACACTTATTCATCTTGTTTTGACATGTTTTTCACTCACTTGTAGTTTGAATTGGGTTTATACATGTTGGTAAGAAATTATAATTAAGCAAAAGGTAGGCAAAGGTCCAATCTAAACTAAAAAAAAATTAAAAAAAAAACATATTTTTTCGATAAAGACCAAGGCTATTTCTTTCATGTAGCAAGAAAATAATAATAGAGGAACAATTGATTGGTTCTTGTGATAAGGGAGTTAGGCCCCTTATACAAGTGGTAAGAGGTTCGATATTTTGTTCTTTGTGTATGGAAAAAATTCAGCTAAAAGAAAAGAACTCACATTTTTTTCTTTCTCTGCATAGATTTTATATTAAGTGTATCTAGAAATGGGCCAACAACCAGCAACTATTCTCCTCTTAAAATAAACCAGCAACTATAATCGTTAAGTAAAAGGAAACTAGTGATGTCTTATCTCCAAAGTCTTGAAAAAAATTTAATTAAAAATAGGATTTGCCGACTGCCCCGTATATAGCTAACATAATAATTAGTGGGTTCATTCTTAAATAATCAGCAAGCCATGTCTTTGTCAAAAATGCATTTTCAAGTTTAGACATTAACACTTGTAGTGGATCCACTGCCACTGTCAATAGCTTTTGCTATATGATGAAATCAACAAAGTGCTTGATTACAATTTGTACATAATAACCGCACAGATAGAGATAGAGACACAAGTATCTGCGACTGCAAATGAAAGGCCACCTGATCAAAAACCACAATACCCAAACCGTGTGAGACTCTATTACCAAATCTAGCACTTTTTTCTTATAAATAAAATATGAAACTATTAATATGGTGTAAGTCTTGATACAAATAGGTGCTAATAGCCATGAGCTACCAATAATAGACTGATTTAAGTGGTAATGGATTTCGATAATTAACAAAGGGAAGTTTTACCCTATACCCCTACATTTATACCCTTACCCTTACATTTTATCCAAACTATCCATTTTACCCTTTTTTATATAAAGTAAGGTAAAAAAAAAATCATTTGTTCCACATTAGAACTTGAACCCAGAAACTTTTTTCTAGAGAAATTGGTTGAAAACAACGGAGATTTGATCTCTCACTCTTGCATATATTAAAAATTCAGTTGGGAGAGGATAATCATGTGTTCCACAGGTTTCGGTGCGAAAATTAATCACCGTTGATCAGCGGTGGAAACTACATAACTATAACATGTTTACAAAAATAGTTGTATGAGCTCTTCCTCTAACTAAACCCTACGTCCTTTAATATGGACTTGCTCAGATAAGTAATGAGTAGCCAAATTGTTCAATCATTTAGTAAACTTGAACAAAACATTCTGAAACGATCTAGTTTTTCTTTATACAATTTGATAAACTTTTGGCAAGTGAACCAAAACTATCGAAGTAATAAATAAATTTGTATCCACGAGGACCGTTGTTAACTTCTACTCAGCAATTTCTTTATAAAAAAGGATGTATTAAATTTATAGTTTGCCCTTGGCAGTTGGATTGGTTTTTATAAATTAAATGGAATAAAAACAATAAAGATTGGTTTTAGAAAATTAGAGAGAAGTATGGTTAAAACCTTCGAATCCTCCAAAGTTCTCTTATGGTAATTTGCACTCCTAATTCAAGCAATGATTATCTAATTCAACGACAGATTAACAAAGTAACTCTACCCAATCTCTTGACCTAGAATTCTCCCCGCAAGTGACAACCCCTTAACCTCTTAAGCGAATTCGAAACCCTTGGAGGTTTTAATAGTCCGTTAATCCATTAGTCATAACCTAATAATGATCTATCTCTAACTTGATTACTTAGGTTAAACATATTACTTAGATCAGAGTTCAAAAGCCAGGGTTAGTGGTCATTCAATCTCTAAGATCAGTTTGCATATTCAAAAACGCTAGGGTTAGCAATCAATATAATGAACATACAAAAAGCATTAAACAAAAGGTAATATGAATTAAAACTAGACTTTCATTGATATTCAAAGGAGTTCAACAAATTAGGGTTCTCATAGGATTACATCAGACTCATCTAAGTCTCAACCACAAAGAGATTAGTTACTCATAGCTAAAGTACAAGATAACTAACATAAAAACAAGGATTCATACGAGTATTAGATGATTGACTATGAGTTTTGATGGTTGCTCAACAGATCTTCAAAGCCTCCGCTCCAAAATATGTCTTTTCTCTCTAAAATCGTGAACCCTTATGTCAAAAACACACTTTTCTATATATAGGCCACTCAAAATCGGCCCTCGAGCCCTTAAAATCGGTGCCCGAATGCACCAAAAATGTGTCCCCAGTCTGTCAAAATCGGGGCCCGAATGGTCTAATTCGGGGCCCGATTTTTTACAAATCAAACTGCTCTTCTGATTCTTTTCAGCTCCAAATCGGCGCCCGAATGCTTCATTTCGGCGCCCGATGGTACTTTTCCTGAACACTTGAATTCTTCCCTTTCTTTGCTTTCAGCTCCCAGAATTACAATGATTTTGACATAAAAATGCATAAAAAATGACTAATAAAAGAGTAATGAAAGAGTTTCATCACAATTCACCATTTTCCCCAAAATATGTTGGTTCTACTTATCTTCGGAGATGTTTCTAATTAACTTCTCACAATCATATTCAACATTTACGATCCTGAAACAACAGATTCAAGCGAAATCTATGCCCAAAAGTAGTCCAATTACCTTATGAATGATTGTACAAATATGGAATTACAAGCTTATTTATAGCCTAAGCACTACTAAACTTGTGTGTTACTATATGATTACAAGTGTTATGAATGACATTTACATATGATCATCCAATTGCCCAAAGAAAAACAACAAACTTGAATATCATAGGTTTTTAAGGCTCTAATACAAGATTACGAGCGGCCGTAATAGCCATTGTTTTTATGCCCCAAATCATTTGACTTCGTTGACTGATTGATGACGATTTTAAGACTTAAGCAGTAATTTGAGGGTAACATTTCGGTGACTTTGAGTTCAATAATTTTGTTTTTATCTCTCTTCTAACCAATAATTATCTCTCATTTAAAATACACTAAAGTCACCAAAATATAAAATCACTCAAGTATTTCCCTACATTTGGAGTGTTTTAATTGATTTTCCAATCTTTTTTAATTGAAAAATGTTTCATTGCCGTAAAACTTTGATTTGTCGATAAGACTTCAATATTTACAATTATTCTGTCATTTTCCATCATTTCTTCATTTCCTCTTGTTTTATCCTATATATTTAAAAAAAAAAAAAAAGGAAAATGCAGTAAATACAAATAAAACATAAATTGAAGTATTAATTTATTGAATAAAAATATGCTATAAAAATAGACAAATATCATGTTATCGGCTATCAATAAGTTTCTCCATCTGATTGGAGTCCAGTACATAAGTCTGAAACTTTCTTTTTTTTCCTATCCAACAATGCGGAGTAATTCTTGGGGACACAAGGATTTGGACACTTTATTTGGTCACACACACAAAAAAAATAAAAAATAAAAAATTATTAATTTTCAAATGATTATAGCATATATATTTATTTGTGTTTGATTAAATAATATGCTCAAATTCTTATGCCCACCTAAGAATTATTCATGAATGGTTATTTTCTTTCCTTCAAATTTACAAGTGTAACTTGAATTTTAGCACTCTTTCTACCACTGGCCCCACCTTTTGCTTTCACGCTAGTGAACCTAGTTGATTTCTTATTGGTCATATGTTTTACCTTACGTTTAGCCCTAAATTCTCTCCCTATTTCCTCTTGATTTATCGCGTTCAACGATAACATGCAAACAATGATCTTGTATTTTCCGGCGTCGCAGCTACCTTCTCTGGTAACTTCTGATCTCTATGCACAGACTGCACCATCACTCTCTTGGATCTCAGTGACTTCTGCACAACCTTCCGCACGTATAACACAACGAGTGCAATCCTTTATATTCCACTTTGTAGCATCTTTCTTTTAGAGCAAACATGGCCAACAAAGGTTGCTTAAATCAACTTCCTCACAAAGACTCTTGCATATTTTCCACGCTCCTGCAAGAGGTTGTTCTTATCAACCTTTACCATTAGACCAATCTGATTGCTAGTAAAGTGAAGTATTTTGATATTCAACCAAAAAAAGTATTTTCATATGAGAAAGATATCCATATAATTTGAAATTCAACGGAAAAAAGATAAGTATGACAAACGACTGTTTCAATCAAAGACCAACTTAAATGATACGTAAAAGTTAAAACATAATTGATATTTTTTTTTGTGTTAAACATAATTAATGCTTGATTGATAGTATTACAAAATACAAATAAAGAATTAAAAAAAAATCAAAACAAAAGGAAACACTGTGCTAGGACTCCATTAACTAAATGTTTTAAAAATTGTATCTTTCATGTCAAATTAATCATTTATGTTTAATTAAAAATATAAATGATTAATGTTGGATCAAACTTTTTTTGGAAAAAAAAAGGAAATTATTTTTCAATGATTATCAGGAGATTTGAACTCCGTCCCTTGAGGGGTTTTTCCCAAGGGGTCCGTCTGATGAGGTTAAAATATCAAGCTTTTGCCTATTGACCTCTCATAGAAAATGTTGGAGTGAACTTTATTATTTTGAGTTAAATATGCTTTTATCCTTGTAAATATTTCAATTTTTTTCGTTTTAGTCTCCTTTTAACTCATTAAAAATATTCCTTTCGATCGCCATTTTTGGTGTCTACTTTTCTCAACTCATGCGTATCATTCAAAATTTTAAACTTTTTTGCAATCAAGTTTAGAATATTATAAAAATCTCTAAAAAAAATATTAGAATATTCTAACAGATCATGAATTATATATGAATTTTTATGTTTTTCGCGCTTAAAAATTCTTATTTAATTCTTGTTTTGTTAATAAATTCTATTTTTTTGAAGAATTATTATATTATTTTAAACATTCATGCAAAAACTCATTAAAATATTTGATGGGTATACATGGCCTGACATAATAGTATGGACCAAAAGTGTGGACGGGAAACTTCTAGGGGATTAAAAAAGTCAAAGAAAGTTTTTCTTAGGACTAAAACAAAAATTGGAATATTTATAGGGACCAAATACACATTTAACTCTATTGTTTTTATATTATGTTTGTTGCCAAAAATCTTACTTGAGTTTTTAAAGTGGTAAATTATATTTTTAACTCATCTAGGTAACATCTAAAATAAATCATAATATGAAATGGCTTTTATGATTTTTTTTAATCGAGTATGACTGGGTGGGATCAAATTACATGACAAATCTCGCCTCTAGAAGATTTAACACTGGTAAAGAATATATTTTTAGATAATTATATCAAAGTCAAACATAATATTAATATATCAAATTTTTTATTATTAAAAACGTAAAAATTCATTATAATTTGGAACAATCTCATTAGAATAAGAACAATATTAGTCAAATATTATTTTTCAAAAAAAAATATTAGTCAAATATTTGATGGTGGTATTTTAAAAAAAAACTATAATGAAGTACTATGGCATTTTGTTTAAGGTGGTGAAGTACTATGACATAAATATACTATTATACTATTATTTTTTTGCAACAAATTTTATGTAAAATTGATTATTCACAATTTAATAACCGTAACCGACACTCTAGAGGTTTTTTTTACTAGACACTATAGAGTTTTGTGGTTTTCTATATTTACAAAGATGGTTTGTATAAGATATGTGTTATTTGAACAACTATTTAAATGAAAACTTACGTTACAATTATAGATTTACAAAGAAAAGTAAGCATTGACACGAAAAATAAAGCAATAGAGAGAGAAAGTAAAAATATAATGTGAGTATAAGAAATAAAGTTGTCACGCAAATTTTCATAATATGGTTGAACAAATATCATTTCTCGTTATAAAATAAGTGATGTACCTCTTTTTAAACTATTTTATTTTATTTTTAATATTTTCAAGCACTTTTTATTTCTTACTTTCCTTTGACCAACCCCAAGCATATAAATAAACCCATTCACAGTATCACAATCATATGACACAATAGATGGATAGTTTGAGTCATTTCAGAGACCATCCTAGCACACCAACAATTTCCATCAACATCACTTGTGTTTCTCCAATGGCATCATCACTTATTAATTCCCCAAAGATGATTATAAATAAGATCAACAAGGCAATTATCTCATATATTATTTGCCTCAAAACAAAGAAGTTGGAGGAGTTATCAACGAGCTCAAAGAATATCATCAAGAAAATCAACAGGGCAATCTATTGCCAGATTTTGAAAATGAAGAAGCAAGAAGATGATAAGTGCCTGTGGAAGAAGACCATACTGATGGGGGAAAAATGTCAACCATTGGAATTTCCAGGTGCAATTTTTTATGATAGTGAAGGGAATCAGCTTTCTGAGCCACCAAGAACACCAAGGAGTAGTCCTTCAAGTTCCTTTGAGTAGCCTTTGTCTCAAATCAACTAAATAATCTTATGTAAGGTCAAGATTAATAATACCAACTCCTTGATCTAAACAATCTTATGTTTTAAATCATGAGAGCTATATTAATAAAAATTGAAGTACAATTTTATAGTGTCTGGCTATTTATTCTTAAATTTTTTTGCATAGTATTTTTGTTTGATTTGTGAAATAGTATGATTTTATGGATTGATCTAAATTATTCAAGTTATCTATCAATCATACTTTTCAAGCATATATGTGTGTGGGCATATTTGGGCTGGATCAAGGGTAAGATTAAATTAGATCTGATATTTAAAATCAAATCTGCAAAGCCTCATTTTCAAAGCTAAAATTAATAAAATCAGATATAAAATTAGCATTTTATAAATAAAGATCAAATCAATTGACTTTATTATTAATTAAAAAAGTAATATCAAAGAAATCGATTATAAAAATTTGTCTTAGACCTCCATATGTGTTGGGTCGTCGGTTTTCTATTTTGTGTTAACCCTCAATTTTGATTACTTAAGTATTATCACCGTCTTTAACAAAACTTCATTCAAATTTGTCTTAGACCTCCATGTGTCGGTCGTTGTCCATGGCGTGTGGGTGTAATTTTAATGGAATAATTAAATGGTATTATATTTAATACTAAAAAGATTTATATCTACACAATTAAAGTACTTTTTAATACAAATTTTCGAGACAAATAAAACATTTGACAGTGTTTCGTCGTACGTTTGGATTCCTTTTTACCACGGTTTTAAGAAGCTCATACCAATATAGTTGATAAATTTATTTCGTCAACACCAAAATATTGAGAAGTGGCAGTTGTGGAGGTTCGAATCCAAATGGAGAATTGCAAGATCAAATCTACGTTATATTATATCAAATGGCATGCAATCTTTTACTAACTGAATTGTACTTGTGCGACAAAAAATAAACTATAACCGCTCAATAAATAAATTTAGAACATCGACCTTTTTATGAATGTCAAACACACAAATATATTATTCTATTTTATTTGAGGTATTGGAAAATGGAGTAATAAAAACTATAAACCTCTCTTGACTAAAAAAAATTAACCACTCAAAAATAAATAAATATAACCCCTCTCTCATTTAATACCCATCATATTATAATAAATTGGCTAGCATTCTCCTTATAATAAATTACACGAACATTAAAGACACACGTTCAAGTCGCGGGATGAAACAAATAGGGTTGGAAGGAAAGATTGACTAAAGACGACCAATCAAATTCTTTGGTAAAAATTAGTCATTGACAAGAAATAAGTGTTACTTCGCACTATCTTATTAAAATGATATTATCAGAAATTAAAGCAACTTCGTTGCATAAATTTTAATAATTTGGAATTTACTCCAAAATTGGTTGTTTAAAAAAATACTTTGTGCTTAGTAAATAAAATATACATTAATTATATTTCCTAATATAAGAACGAAATTATGACCAACATTTATTGTTTTTTGGTCAATAAGTCTAACCTTTTACGATGTTTGATTTGAAAGTCTTTTTTTTTATTATGAAGATTGATTTAAAAGTCAACAACGCTTCTTCTAAATAAACTATTATTCGTATCTTAATCTTATTTTGATTTTATTAAAATTTTTAATTATAATATTTTAGTAAAAAAAAATCCCCTGCCTATTTAAATATTTATGGCAAATTTGTAATATTATGCTGCCATTTTTTATTTAATAATTGTTTTAATTTTGGTGATAAAATTCCTTCAATTAGTGTGATAGAATGCGGTCTATATAATCAAAGAGTACTATTTGAATTAGATAATAAGGGGTCATTTGAAACTTAACTAAAGGTTATGAGTTTGAATTTAACTTTGTGAACTCTTAAAGGAGAACTTTATTCTCAGATGATATCCAATTCAGCTCACACTAAAAACAAAAATGTGATCTATATTTTTTTTTTGTAAAACAAGTATATCATGCATAAGTGTGGGGACTAACTCATTGAGTCTTGTGAGACCTAAATACAGTCTATATTGATCATTATTGACTACTATTAGTTATTTGTGTACAGTACCAAGTACCAATGTAGGAGAAAGGTATGTGTCCAATGTCCATTGTTCCATTTATTTTGTTTTATTAAATTTGAATAATTTATCTAAACTCTTAAATTAGGGAGGGTTGGTAGTATTACGAAGAAAAATAAACTCAATAATCCCTCCCCTCCCAAAGTCCATCATCGTTTCCGCTTCTTCGTTTAATATTTTTAAAGCCCTCGCCTCTCTTGCCTTCCCAAACTCCCAAAAAAACCCTAAAACTCTTAGAATGAGTTTGTCACATTTCGCACTTCTTTACATATTAGTTTTCGCAGTTTTGCATGGGAATATCCAGTTTATGAAAGAAAAAGAAAAAAAAAAAAGAAAAAACACATGCTGGTATTGTGTTAATGGAAGTGGAGATCACACACTTTCCTTAAGCTTTTGTCCTTGTATATGTTTTATGAAAATTGAACTATACAGTTGAGGTGGTAACATATATCAGAAACAAGTACAACTATAAGTGTAAAAGTAAAAGAATTATATATATATATATATATATATATAACTTTTATTGATCATCCTCTGTCGCCATTTCTGGTTTATTATTATATTCACGTGCTTGAACATGAATGTTGTTTCTTAGTTCTTCAAACGCCTTCATACTCTCTGTATCAAAGCCTCCTGCAAACTGAAAACAGTTTCACACTATCATTGAATGCATTGTTTTTGTACTCCCAACTATCCACATTACAAATGTAATGTTAAAAATGTATTTAAAGTGAGAAACAATGATGCAGATTAAATGGTACAGTGCAAGAGAATTTCTCAGGTTTTAGCATGATGTTATTGCAGGCACGATGTTAGTAATAATCAATTACAACTAGATAAATTTGTTATGTTATCATGTTGAGTATGAAATAGTCGTACAAGAGACGTTTTAGTTTAGAGACACAGCTTCGTAGTGAGCACATAGCGAACTATCTTTTTTTCACCTTTTACTAAAGAATACCGCATGTTCACTACATATCAACGCATATGTCAATTTTTTGAAGGACTTCTTCAAAGAAGTCCTGTAATTAAGTTCAAATATTTTGAAAAATTATAATTTAAGTGAGATTTTGTACAATTTAGCTCGCTCAGTATACCAAATAATATTGTGCGTTGTCAGCACGAACAAGTGAAAAAAGAGGACTAAAATTACCTGATGAACGCGGAAAGAAAATCGCACACCTTGCAGAATTAAAAACTCTCTTGTCGGTTCATTTTCCGGTCCAGATAGTGTATCAATTTCAGATGCAATACGCTTCATATACTTGTTTGCCAGTTGAGCAGAAGAAAGCTTGATCTGCAATGGCAGAGTTATCAGCAGTAACTACTACGTGGCCATTTGATATAATCAAACACAAGGAATTTGGGAAGCATACCTTGCCTACAACTCCTGAATCTAATAGCCAATTAACCGGTACTCCAAACTCCTTGTACCGTGAAATGGCAAAATCTCTTGTCCGTAAGAGTGCGTATACACTTTGCTCTAATCTACAAATGAAAACAAAACAAAATTGAAGAACTTAGTTGATAAATAAATTTCATGCTATATCTAGAAAATGGTAAGGAACGCATACACCAAGAATACTTAATCTACATACGTATATGTCATGTTCTATGTTTGTAACTTGCAAAGTCTGAATTGAAAACATTAAAGCAGATATCAGGACAAAAACTATATTCATTTACAAGCAAGAGACTTTCTGGATTGAGATCCAAGAGAATGTCCACCAAACCTCAGCTTCCTAAGCAACTATTTATGGTACGAAAAACTATAACATTCAAAAAGATGCTTACTTTTCAAGCAATGAGTACATTTTCTGCAAAGCTTCGTCGCATGGGAGTTTGGGATCATCGGAGAAGTTGGAGACTTGTTTCTCCAATTTCATCAGATCCTGATATTCAAAAGATGCTTCCCGTAGTGCATCTGATTTCCCTTCAGGCCAATCAAAGTGCTTGAGAACAGCTCGTTCATCACTCTTATATACGGAAAAAAAAAGAAATTAGTACAATGCAAAAATCAATGTACCAACTTTCATGATTTCTCCCAAAATCTACAAGTTGAATGAATTAGTTTTGAAAGCTTACCAGGAAGGAGAGTTCCTCATCTAGCCAGTTCACAAAAGCCACCACATCTTCAATCTTAGAAAACGAAGCTGCTCGAACTTCAGTTGCCAAGGACATGACAAAATCACCTTGTGTTTCTACATCAGCTTTCACCTACATCCATTAAAAATATATAATATTTGTAATGACTGAAATGCCAAGATTCTTAAAAAAGAATATAACAGAAGGAAAATCTTAAACACATACAGCTAACATAAATGATGATCTATTCTCAATTTCCGCAATCATGTTGCTTCTGGCATCAGCTTCATTACTTGTTGAAGTTAGTGATGAGGTACCCTTCTTTGCTTCCCGTTTCATCAATGATTGATAAAATTCAACAAGCTCAGGAGTCCTTTTAACTTTGTCATCACCTACTGCTCCTCTTGGTAGACTTCCTGGTGGTGGAGGTGGAGAAGGCACAGATGGAGCATATGGTATTTCATTCAAAGAATTTGAAACAGGAGCACCATCAGATGGTTTAGGGGGTGGCCGAGGCACCCTTGGAGGCCTTTTCTCAATTTCGAAAAGCTTCATCTTGGTAATGGTTTGATTATCAAAATCCTTAACATCTTCAGATTGTTTATTTAAGCCATCAAAAACACGTGCCTTCTCATTTACTTGAGTAAGTTCTGAATCCAAAGACTTCGACCTCTCTTCTTCAGCCTTGGTCGTATTGAGATTTGAATTGTCGCCAAACTTCTCCCCTCTCGCTTTCTCGGCTTTTTCCTTAAGTTGTTTCTCCCTTGCTAATGCCAATTTATGAAGATCTTTATATGCAGGATATTTTTCATCCAGAGACCTGTCAACTGACTTAGACATCAATTGGAATGAAGCCGAAACAGAATCCAGGATGTCATCACTTGATGAAACTTTTCTCAAGCTTGGAAGAAATGGAGTTTCAGGAGAATGAGTAGGTTTGTGTTCCTTCTGCTCGAAGGTAGTGATCGCTACAGCATCATGAGCATTCCTTAGCATCAAGGATTCGAGTGTATTCCTCGGCCTATAGCTCGTACTCACCCTGCAAGGAGAACCTATTGAAAGAGATCTAGCTGGTGATGAAAAGGCACTTGAATCATTGTTTTTATTCCATTTCTTCAACTTTTGGATTAAGCTAGTTTTCTTGCTAAGATTACTATATTTATAAGTAGGGCTATCGATATATGCATTGTCAAGATCTTCACTGCCTGGTGAAGAGTGGTCATGGGAGAAGTTGCTTTCAATATCTGTATCACCTTGCCCGCGCTCTGATCCGGCATATTCTAACATTAGCTGTTTAGCCTTCTCTTGTGATTTTGGGTTGAAACTGTTGTTTAGATCGCGCGCCAATGATTTTCCTGAAGGTGCCTTGTAATTCCTGAGTTCGTATCTCAAGCATGCGTTAACCCAGCGAAGGTATACAAGTTCTTCAACTTCACTGAACCTATTCATCTGGAGTCCTTCCACTTGCTTTTGCAGATCTTCATTTGCATGCCTTAACCTGCCAGTCTCTGATTTTGCGTCGGCAATCATTTCATTCTGCGATTCAAGGCAATGCACCTTAAAATTAAACTACAGTCATTACATGTAAACGAAGACAACCAAGGAGGACTCAGTGATGCTAATCACTTAAAAAAAAAATCATTTTAAGTAGCAGAAAACTTCAAAGCATATATACTGGTTCAATTATGAGCAAATTTTTATTTTATCTAAATATTAGCAGATCTTAAATATTGGTTTCCCATGTCTGTTCAACTTATTGCTGGAAAGATGTATCTATGATTGGACTCTCACCTCTGTAACACTGGAGAGTTCTGTAATTCTAGACTCAGCAGCATTAAGTTTAACAGTTAATTCTCGCTTCTCGTGTTGAAGTTCTTTGTTTCTTCTCTTAAGCTCCACAGCTTCAATCTCTAAATCATTAACGGTTTTCAATTTCTTTTCAATCTCTAAATCATTCACAGTTTTCAAGTTATTTTCAATCTCAGCATCTTTTTTCACAACCTCTTCCTCTTTTGCTTGTAGACCAGAAACTTTTTGTTTAAGCAACAACAACTGGCCTTTTGTCTGGTTAGCAATGATCTTTATCTGCCTTTGTAGTTCCTTGATCTTGTTTCTGGCAACCTCGAGTTCTCTCTTGGCTGAAGCTTCATGTGTGAGCTCTTCTTGAAGTTTATTGTTATCTTCCTGCAAGGACTTAATCGTCATATGAAGCATATCGATTTCTACAGATTTGATTCTCAACTGCCTTTGAAACTCCTCAATATCTGGTACCTGCTCCTTCAAACCATAATACTCAAGCAATTCACTTTGAAGTTTCACCTCCCTCTCCTCCAGTTCCTCGACTACATTCCGCAACCTTTCTAATTCACTATCACTGCCGGTTTTTTCCATTTCAGTTTGGTTACCTCCGTGTTTCTTGGAATCGTCGGTCTCAGCAAGTAACGGAAAGTCGGTCTGCTCAGATAGAAGGCTTTCGAATTCAGATAGAATTTCATCGTCAAAACCATTAGCTAGATTCATTATGCTGCCCATTAACTTAACCTCCTCTTCTAGCTCTTCCTCTTCCCTCTACAACAATGTCAAAACATATTGCAAAAATACAAGAGAAATTATCATATTTCATTACCATAAATACAAAACAAAATTAAATAAAATAAATTGATAATGATAACTAGAATAAAGACCTAATTCGGTCCCACACAATTTGTCCGCGGCCAATTTAGGACAAAAATAATTCTCAAATTAGCCCATCACATTATCATATAGGAGATAAATTTGTCTCTGACTGATCATCATAACAGATGGACTAGTCCTCCATGAGCAAATTGTGAGGGACCAAATTGGTTTTTTAGTCTATTATTATCTAATTATACTTTACCTCATTCTGGTTGAGACCATTAGTAGAACAAGTGGACTGCTTCTGTTTTGTTACCTCATCTTGATTTTTCCTCCTAATTCTTGGTTGATCATGTTCTTAATGAAGATGAACATAAATTAGCATAATTATAGAGGATTAGCCATACAATATGAAAAAGTAGAGAACTTTTTTCAAAACTGATAAATTAGCACAATTACCTGATTTTGATCCTTTCACATTCTGCTGGAATGTATAGGCTGCAACTGAAGCAGCTATAAGGAATCCTAACCTAACTATCATGAAACTATAAGCCAAATCAAAATCCTAACTAATCCCATTTCCTAAACTAACCTCCATAACTGATTGTTCAAACCATTGATGCTTTGAAAATGAAACCACAGTGACCCACATAATTGTTAAAGAAAAATCCAGATTTAGAAATTTCATTTACATGCAGAATTCATATGAAAATACTACTAAATTTTCAACTTCACCACCTTTTCAGTTAGAAACTAAAAACATGTTCATAGTCACAGACACAAGTTTGATACCAAAGACACACATAACAATTAATGACAAAAAATTAACAAATGGGTTTGAATTTAGAGTTACCCTTAAATACAACAAAGGAACAACGTTTGAAATTTGAAAATAACCTTCTATAGTAAAACTAGAACGAAACAAAGACATGTTTCTTTTTTTTAGGAAAAGAACAAAGACAGGTTTGTTTCCTCGTTTGTTTTATTGTTGTTGGTCCTTCACAATTAATTTGCGACTAGGTAAAAAATAATACTCAAGTTTTTTTTTAACATTTTTATAAAGTCTTAAATTCATTTTCTGATTTATTGTAACAGTTGGACTGATTTATCCTAAGTATGAAAATATCAAAAACTAATTAGGAATTATATTTTGTCAGATTGTAAAAAACAAAATGTAAAGGGTAAAAATGTGTTTTAATCATTTTATTTTTATTCTCCATCATTCTCTTTTGATGCCTTTGCCTTTTCGTCCTCCTAATAACATTGAGGTTATTTATTTTTTTTAGGCTTAAAATTCAATCAAACTTTTTTTAACTCATCTTGTCATTGTTGTTATTATTTACAATCTCCCAAAGAATATAATGTTTTGATTATTTTTATTTATATGCATCTTTCACCACGAAATATATATTTTAGAAATAAAAAGAAAGAGTGAATGTGATGAGGCTTACGGTGTATGCTTACAAAAAAATACTTTACTTGATTCTATAGTTCTCTTATATTTTATGAATTTTCTTATTTAATTTTTTTAATGATTAAAGAATTGATGGTTTCTTGACCAAAAATAATCAAAAGATTTTTTTTTGAAGGAAAAAATAATCAAAAGATTTGGTTATTTATATATTTTTTATCTATTATTTGTGTCACATGGAACCTTTATTATTGTTCTACGTTGTGGATGGCTCAATATGAGCTGTTGGCAATGGCATGGAAACACAGCTCAAGAGGTTTTTATTTTTTCTCTCTTCATGATCATTACCATATATTATATATTACATCACATGTTAGTATTTTTGGCATTTCTCTAGAACTGGAACATGCTTGTCTTGGTGTGTGCTTAGAGAAAAGTGGAATGGGTAACAAACTAACAATGCAAAGTACAAACAAACCCAAAATAAGCTCTTTTTTCATTCTTGTCCTTTCGTCTAAAGAAAAAGACAAAAACACAAAAGTTTGTCGAATAATTCTTTTCTTTTCTTGCCTTTTCCACATATGAAAATTCTTATTCGGAATTTGAACTTAATAGCAAGATACAATCGATCAGTCCAATAAAGCAAGATAACAATCATATCACTCAATTCAAATTAACTATATAACATAGGTAAGCTTATTATTTAAACATAAAATTGTGCTGTATAAAATGCATTTGTCATTGTTAAATGTTGCCATCCATGTTCCTTATTATTTAGATAAATCACCAACTACTAGTCATGTGTAATAGTAGCATAGATACAAAACTTACACAGAACAGCAGAACCAATATCATTAACAGCTAGAGTGAGCCAATTTTAAAACCTCAAACCTTTGTAGAGAATAGAGAGGAAAGGTTTCATGTTTATACTTATAGCCATTGAAAAATATTTAACATATTTTTCTCAAAATAGATGTTTGGCTACCCAATACTTTACAAAAAATAAAAGCATTTTTCATGTAATTAAATCTGATAATATTTGTGGAATGTCATACCATTGTGGTCCTTTCGAATTTGAATGTGGTCCAGAATAACTTTGATAAAATAAGGAACCATTTTAAAATAAAACATGACCATGGTATAACTTTTGTAAAGTGAAGGATCATTTTAAAACAATCAAATCAAATCAAATTCGATTTCTGCGCAAGCAATGAAATGAAAAATAAACCAATCAGGAACAAAAATAGACCAAATATTAAGGTTCAAAAGTATAATTTAGTCTTAAAATAACCTGTCACATGCATTTACAACAATGCAAAACAATTCGACCTGTCTCAAATGGAAAACTTGCTGATTGCTTACATACATAAACAATATAGCGCAAGAAACTTGTCTAGAATGTGTGCATTCCAGAACTTGCTGATTGCCTACATACACGAACAATATACCGCAAGAAACTTGTCTAGAATTTGTGCATTCCAGATGTATGAATATAGAAAATGGTAGAGAAACATCTTTCCACCAAACCAAACCAAACCAGGTTCTTTTGGGTAATAAAGGTGTCAACGACTCAAAATGACCAGAAAAACTGTCCAACTTATGACCAAACAGAACAACAGAAATCACAACATTGAAGCATAGCCTCAACAAAGCTGCTTTAAGTGGGTGGCTTGGCTTTTGTTCCTTACCTCCCTACCACCACAACTTAGCATTGCAGCCTCCATCTAATAACGGCCACCAGGCATGCCACGTCCCCCTCCTCTTCCTCTTCCACCATAGCCACCGTACCCCCTTCCATAATAACCACCACGGGCACGTCCACCACCACCACCGCGCCATGGACCACGGCCACCCCAGCCACCACGATGCCTTGAAAAATCACCAAATGTCTGCACCATAAAACAGTATGTGAATTATAAACATTATCCCTCTTCCTCCTCCCCTACAATAAAAAGGTCAACCCAAGGTGGTGATAACACATTACCTCAGTATCCATCTTGATTTGTTCCGAATATCTAACTCTTCCATTTTGTGGATCATGATTGAGCGAGTTGCAGGAGAGTGAGTCAAAGAAATCATCCTTGTTATAAACAGGCTGTGGAGACCACGAAAAACAGACATATATGGTGACAACATTAGTACATTTACATTAACAACTGACTGCAAAGAGGTACAGAGAAGACGGTAAAAATATTACCTTAACCTCCAAGTTTGATACATCACCATTGTCTTCATCTTGACCGCCATCTTCATCACTGGCATTTTCTTCCCCGTCTTTCTTGTTGCTTTTACCTAGGTGACCCCATACTTCATCCTTTTTGAACTTCTCATTCATTGCCGTGAAGTCAAAGTCCTCAGTGAACCTTTCAGCTGGGCGGAAACCCTGCAAAACATTAATTCAATTATAAGGCCTAAACTGGATTGTCACAACTCACATCACAATCTTAATTATCGATTTTAAAAAATATCAAAGTTGCGACAGAAAAAACATCCTGCATTTTCTTTTCAATTTTTATCTTATCTATATTGCTAACCCAGTAAAAACAACAAAACAAGAAATACTCAGCAAATTTCATTTTTTTGACACAATAGTAAGTATAAGATTGGCAAATTCAAAAATTCTAAAACAACAAACAAGCCTTATAACACCCATACCCCCCATAAATACTCTCTAGTCCCAACTTTAACTTTAAAAATTCACAAATTTTCTAACAATTTCTTAGGTTCCATACTTGAGAGAAACTAAAATTTTCCTGCTTCATCTAAAATAAAGTAGTAAATAGAGCATTACCCCAATTCCTCTGCCTCTTCCACGCCCCCTATAACCATAGCCATGATGAGTTTGGTTAGAAGCTCCACCAGGCTGGAGAAAGTGCAACCAAATGTCAGGTCAGGGGTCCAGAATCAAAAGACAAGATTTTAAATAGAAAATCTAACATGATAAAATGCACATGCTTGCAGTAATATGTATGAGTAGTATACATGGCTAAACTTATCTAAATGTAAGAACACAGAAACAAGCAAATGGAAGCTCAATGGTTCATTGATTATCACAAGTCATGAATAATATATGGCAATTGACCGATTAAACTATAGACCAATAAGAGGCCATATCTTACTTCAGAATCTCTCCAAAAGAATGAACAAATAGTAAATGAACAGAGAAACCAAAATTTGGGCAAGTGTCTGTGCATGGATAAAAAGAGAGCAAGAGAAGATCACCCTGTGAATTGGCCGAGAAGTCGCTGGCAATGGAAGTATTGGTGGCTGAGATTCAGCAGTGACAGGCACAGACGGCTCTGGAGCCGATGTTGATGATACCTGAACCACTTCAACATCCTTATGTGGTGTTTGTGAAGGCTTGGAGGAAGCTGCTACAGTTTGTCCAGACTGCAATAATTGAGCTGGGGTTACCAGAGAAGGGACTGGTGGTTCTGTGCGGACAGAATTTGAAGAGCCAACAATTGAAGGAGTCATCTGCTGGGGTACAGTTTGGTATGACAAACTTGAACCTGAAATTGCATTAGGTTTATTGGCCAATGGTACTGCAGCATTTATATCAGAACCACCGCTGGTAAAAGGAGCTAGCGATGGCAAGTTAGCACCTAGTGTGGCAGCAGGAAGTGACACAGTAGGTGCCTTGTTTGAAACTGATGCTTGAAAAGTTTCAGGAGCTAGTGTAGCTGAAGGTGCCGGAGGTAAAATTGTTGTTGAAAGATTCAATGGAGGGGCAGAAGTAGATGTTATGTTAGGGGAACTAGTACCTACAGGTAGGAAAGCTGATGGGAATTCTGGAAAATTTGAAGGTCCAGTTGGTAATGAGGAACTAAAACTGGGAAACTGCAATGGCTGCTGCATTGATGAAAGCATCGGCTGCTGCATAGATGAAGGCATCGGCTGCTGCATAGATGATGGCATCGGCTGCTGCATAGACGATGGCAGTGGCTGCTGCAAAGATGACGGCATTGGCTGCTGCATAGATGAAGGCATGGATAAGCCAGGCGGAGGTCGAAACAAAGATTGCTGGTGTAACTGAGGAAGCCCATTTGGGGCACCATAATATCCTTGCCAATACATTGGCATAGCAAGCCCACCACCATTTGCATTTGGAGCAGGCGAAGAAGCTCCCCATGACACCACATTTCCTCCAGGTTGATACAAAGGCCCTTGAAAGTTTGACCCTGGGTGTCCAAGCTGTGTTGTATTAGGATTAGGACTAGCATCAGTCAAAGATCCACTTACAGCTGGTAAACTTGTAGATGTTGTGGCTAAGCGAGGATACTGAGACTGCAAGGCAATTCCAAAAATTAGGATATCAATGTAATTTGATGCAAATTTTGTACTCAAAAGGGCACTCATCAACCTGAATAATAGCTGGATCGGTATTTGTTGGTACAGCAGGCTGAACAGGTGGAGAAGATTTCACCTGTAAATCCTGCAGAAAGAATTGTAAAAGATGTATCAGCTTATCGGATTTGTATGAATGGCACATATATTTAATACATCTTGTGTCATATAATGACAATATCCATGAGTAAAAAGCTGGATTCGCTTCCGTCTGCCTGTTAATCTATCTACTGTTAGCATTTATCATTTGCAAGCAAGTGCAAGGAACGTTCTACAAAAGGATCAAGATAAAATAAATGCCATAAAACCTGCATAAATGACCAAATATTACAATGCTTCAAGGATGAAGCAATCCCCATATAAAACATCACAAAGAAATTAATGCCATTCTTTCCTAAGTGATCAGTAGCTATTATGAAAAGGTGCTTGAATAAGTTCTGCATATCCTACCTTGATGTCCGTCCCACGGAACAGTATATACTCATAGACCTTGTCACCTGGCAGAATTTGTGGACCGTCCTTTTTCCTTCCTTCAGTTCCGAAAGAGCGCACTGCACCACAACCACACACACAAAAAAAAAAAAAAGAGCCACACGACTAAGCCAACTTGCAACCAAAAGACATTGAAACAAGTTGTATAGCAACATAAAATTATGGAAATAATATAATTGCAGAAAGTAGAGGTGTTTGTCGTATGGCCTAGTTTAGATTTGACAGAAAACTTGACGAATCAAACAAACCATCAAAGAACTGAACAGATCTCCATCGATTCAGTTTGAATTGATCAACTTTTTACCAAGCCTCATTTTTTTCGAGAAAAACCTAACTTCAGAGTTTAATTGTCCAGTTAACAAAAACTAGCCTATAAATCCTGACAGAAACAATAAATTGGCCTGCAGAATTCCATATGAAGAACAACAAGCATAGATCACCATCAAAAATTGAGTTTGATTGAGTATCGGAATGATAAATGAAAACCAAAAACAAATTGAAGGCGCCGAAATTCATGCAACGAAAACCAAGCAGACCGATTCACTTCCGAAGCATTAGGTCAGTTTTATTCAGTCACGAGAAAACCCTACTTTCGACCTGTTTGTCACGTGCTCCAATCATGCATATAGTCTCTCTGCTGATAGGGAAAATGTGGGGTACATCTTACCACCCTTGGACCCCACAATTGCGGGAAACTTATAAATTGGGCCACTCTTTTAGAAAAAGAAGAAAGAAAAAAAAATAATATATATATATATATAAGCTGTTTCCTTTTGTGTTCTCAAATATACGGATGCCGCGTTTTTATAGAAATAAGTATGGCAATTCTTATTCTTTCCCGATGATTAATTATCCATGAAGGTAAAAAAAAAATCATGACGTTACCATTCTTTAATAAATAACGAAATCCTTTCCATAATACCGTTAGGTTCGTACCATCAAAAAGAACTGTTAAAACTTTTTTGGACGAAGCGATCAAGACAAAAACACATTTAACATGGGGTTTAATGGCACAAAGGGGCCCAGTATACATCCTTGTGGGGATTTCGGAACAGTCAAATTTTAACATCCTTACCCCCACTAGCAATGTTCGAGAGACTATTACCATGATTGAACCATTGAACCTGTAACAGCTAGGTTATAAAGCAGCAAAACCATAAATGATACAATAACGGTCATCCTCCGAACAGAACAAACAAACCGTGACAGCCACGCAACAATAAAATAATGACCCACACTCAAAAACCATCATCCAGAAAGAAAAAGCATAACAATTCAAAACCTAAAACCCAAACAGATAATCAAATTGCTTCCAAAGCACGTAAACCACACCGAAAATTGCAGAAAACATGCTTTAAGATCTCACAATCAAATTTGCATTCAATACAACATATATGCAGCAAGATAAAAACCTCATCGCAACTGAAAAATTTCCAAAACCCGAAAACCACAACACAGTAAAAATTCCATACCAATCAGTTTCTTCCCTCATCAGAACAACAATTCCCCACCCCCGCCCATCTCAATAAACATATAAACAATTAACAAAATTCACATTCTCATAAGTCAAAACCAAATAAAACCCTGGTTAAACATTATCCAGTTAAAAAATCACATTCACATGCATCAATAAAACCAGCATAATTCAGAAACATAATTATCATAACACATACTCAAATCCAACTTTAAGCCAAATCTAAACAGACCCATTTCATCAAATCAACAGAAAATTCAACCAAACAACAAATTGAGATCAATCTAAACCCAACATCAAAAATACCAACAAAGAAAACCGAATAAAAAACAAATTTTTATCTTAATATGGAAGATCTAAGAGAAACAAAGGAAAGTACCGTTTTTGAGACCAATACTGGATTCATCGGTGTTGATGTTGTAGAGAACACCCTCGTATCTGATCTCACTTTTTGATGTCAAACTAATCAAGCAACCAATGTATGAATCGGCCGCGGAACTCGAACGAGAAGCTGTGTCCGAAGCCATCATAGCCTATGAAGATTTGAAACCATACACTGTCTGTGTAAGTGTGTATGACTTTCAAAAACGCTTACAGACACGTTAGGGTTCAAGCGGTTCAGGGGAGAGAGAGAGAGAGAGAGAGAGAGGGGGGGGGATAGACTCGAAGATGAGTGAGTGTGTGTCTGATAGTCTGATAAAAACAAATATCTATATATATTATAACATTATAATATAAAAACAAATATCTATATATATTATAACATTATAATATAAAGTTCACACCCTAAAAATAAATAAAGAGATTAATTTTTATATTTCATTGCATCAAATCATCTGAAATTAATATTTGTAATCTTATAAAATTAGATTATGCGTGTATAAAAAAGTTTTACATGATAGCAAAATAACATTTTCTGATAAGAAACTTGTTTTAATTGATAATGTTTTTATAAAAAATAAATAAATATCATGTATTAGGTTTTTGTTTTGATATGCGGGTTGTTGAAGATGTGTGCAAGATGGTGGAAAGGTTAGGAGGATCTCGCAAGATAATGGAAATTAATGGTACTTTGATTATGCTTATCTGCGAAAATGATGTAGTGTCTTGCATGAAGGATTGTGTCGTATTTGTTTGTGTAATGTTACTTACAAGATCGTATCTATAGCAATTATTCAACGTCCGTGTGGCTTCGCGGAGAAGTTGATTGTCATATGTCAAAGTAGTTTTGTTTCTAAGTGGTAAAGAGGGAATGTCATGATTAAGGCTTGAGAAATCTGTCATTCAATGTGGATGACAATCAAAATTGATATTGAAAAGACATATAATGTACTGAATTGATATTTTATCAATAATATTGTTGTCTTCGTGCATAATCTAGTGGATGTGTGCTCAATCGAGGTTATGGCAACTTGGTTGATTTATGAATTCCTCAGCTGATAAGATGACATGAAGGCTAATTTTGCATTTGAGATTACAATCTCATTTTTATACCAAACGATTATGCTGAAAAAGGGACTTTGTTTCTTAGCTGCAGGTTCACAAACTACCAAAAAAAAATAGCATCTAGTGTAGAAGGGTGAACTACTACCTAAGAAGACAAAAAAAAAGTTGAGTAAAGGAAATCGAGAAAGAAAATGCAAACGTAAAAATTTGTTTGTTTGGTGCGTGTCTTGAATAATCTTTACGATAAGGCATTTATTTTTTTCCCTATTATTTACCATATAACGTAATGTAAAGTCATAAATACCTCATATACAGAGTTATAGTCTAAAATCACCTTGTAGAAAAGTTGTTGTATAACTTTTGGTCTTGATTTTATTTATGTTGTAGCCTTTTAGACTCTCATTAAACATTATCAAGACATTAATGAGACCTAATAATAGACTCCAAGTCTTTGTGGACTTGGTAGCCATGTTTAGTCATCAGTCGAGGATTGGTTTGGTCAAAATCTAATAAACTAGATCGAATTGGTCGGTTGAAACGATTGGACTGTGAACCGGTGATATAAACTGTTCAAATTACTAGTTGGATCGGTTGTGCATTTGACCTACCGTGACTCGGCTGACTCAGCCAGTTTTTTCGATGAACCATAGATTCGTCAGTTTCCTTCAACCCTGACCTGGTCAAGCAGGTTCATTTATTAAAAGTTGTGTATGCATCTTATTTGGTCACTCGGTGTCCTCTCTTATGGCATTGTCGCAAGAAAGATACATTGTTGTTGTCGTGGGAGCCTCTCACAATCACTGGCAAGGGAGTGAGAGGAAGGACATGATCGAAGACAAAACAACAAGGAAAAGGCCTTGATTGAGTTGGAAAAATAAGAAGAGAGACAATAAAAATGCAGCAGTGACGGCCATAAACGTTCAAGAGACATGGTGATGTAAGATTTTTACATATCATAAAACTATATACACGTGAGAATAATAGGATCGTTTCCGCAGGGAGTTGCGTATATCTTAAGCATTTCAACATCATTTATCATATTAAGTGTTTGGGTATAAAAGTTTGTTTGTGTAAAACTATTCTAACTATTCAACATAAAAGTAAATCGAGATGAGGTCGGGCAATTCACGCCCGGGGTTAGAGTCGTTGACCAAGCATTAAATAGTGCATTCTAATGATCGCTTAAACGGATTCTAGCTTTACTCGATATTACCACATATCGCTCAACAACATATTCGTGCCCAAATGATGTCGTGATTTCCAATGGATCATTTAAATGTCGATTTCCCTAACTATTAAACAATCCAATAGTCGATTGCATCGTTGTATTGTCGATTACCCGAACTATTAAACGATACAAAAGCTTTGAGTTCCAATATTCAAAGTGATTATCAAAACCTAAATTTCATGTCTAGAATTAAAGTTTTGCTAGATTATTATTCTAACCCTAGATTCAAAAGCATCTTTCAACATCATTTCAAATCAAAGATATAACGTTACACACAAGAATAAAATCAACATCAAGTAAAATATCGCTAAAATCACATATTTAAGCATAAAAAATAGTACATATTAACTTGATCAAGTATCTCTAATCCCAAAGGACAGATTTAGCTACTTACTTTCATAGTAGCCTTGCAAAAATGGAAGAAAAAATGAAGATTCGTGACAAGATTCATGATTCCTCTACAAATCTTGGAAAGAATCCACTTCTAACACTTTTGCTTCATGTTGTTCTCTTTAGAAATGCCCCCTCTCTCTCTAAAAATCAGAAAAATAGCAAAAAGAATGAAGAAGATCCCCCAAAAATGAGAGAAAAGCTATTTATATGGCTGGAGCTGTCAGTGCACGCTTGAGCGAGCGGAGGACGCTTAAGCGTGCGGCTAGAAAATCTTTTGTTGGCCATTGAGAAGTTGCCACGTGTGCCTTATCCACTGCAGATGAATGACTACGCTTAAGCGTGCTAGAAGCGTGGAAGGGCTCTGGCTACTGGAACTTGCACGCTTAAGCGTGCAGACTTTGATTCATGAGCTTCTTTCTTGATCCTTGTTTGTATTTTCCTGCACAAAAAGGGTTGAGTAAGACATACAAAGCATAAATGACATTAATGCACATAATCGAAGCTTTTCCATCAATAACTTGTAAAACAAATCACCAAAATGTCTAACCTAACACATGAATTAGATCACTTTTAAGCACTTATCACATGGTAATTTACAATTAGGGTTATACATTGGGGGGAACAATGGGCTTAGGCATGAGTTTTGCTTTTTCTCTCAACTTGATATTATAAACTTGTGGCCCAATTTTATCTTTTTAATTATTTATATTTATATATCAATAAATATGTCATGCCTTACATAATTTATGACATTTATTTATACATATATGTGAAAGTTAGAAAAAATTAAAAAGGCAATGCAACGGGAAAGGAAATTGAGAGAAACGAATATGCGAAAGTTAGAAAAAAATTAAAAAGGCAATGACATTTATTGATGAAATGAATTGGGAAAAGTATAAGTAAAAAAATTTGAGAGTATGTAAGAACTTTAGGAAATTTATAATTTTATCGACTAAGTCATCCGATTTAATCTGGTTTAATACCTATAGAAAATTAATACAGAGACTGAATCATCTGATTAAGTCATTTGACGAGTGACCTGATGGTTCATCTAGTAACATAATGATTCAGTACCCTTACCAAGTCGACAACCGAACTGATTTTTAAAACTATGGATTTAGTCATCAACTGAGGGTTCGATTGATCCCAACGTCAGTTGATCGTGACGTAATTGGTAGCCAAATGCTTCCCATAAGGCATAAAATAGCCTCCAAGATCATTTGGACTCTGTAGGCATGTTGAGTTTGCACAAACTATCAGTTGAGTTAACATCAAAGTGTCGGCTGATTATGCCAGATGATAACCAAGTTATTCATTTCAACTTAGTGGGAAATATATGATTTGACTACTTTCTTTTTTGTGTGAACACATACATTTCGAGATATTTGTTTACCTCCAAAGTTTAAAGACTTTATCTAGCATTGTATATCTACTCTAAAATATGTATTCTTTGGAAGGGGGAGCATTGGAAGAATTCTCAATTATGATAGGTGTTAGGCAAGGTAACTTGATATCTACTTACCTATTTGCTATATGTTTCAAGTGACATTTATCAGTGGTATTCATAGTTGTTGATCACAAGGTATGGAATCAAATTTCCTCGTGTACAGGTGCGTTGAAAATTTCTCATTTAACTTATTGATAAGTGAAAACTCCACCGTCAAAGTATTTATAAATTATCGGTCCATAAAAAACTTGGTAATATAAATCGTTTACTTATTTTCAACTATTAAAAGTTAGGGTATGAAAATGTTGTTTGTTTAAAGTGAAAGAGTAAAAGTTGTTGAAACTATCAAATGAGAAAACTATCTTAGGATCAAGTTTCACTCGTTAATCCTCTAATGTCTTTCCTTGATCAATTATATGCTCGTATTTCAATTATACGTCTACCTATCGCTATCCAAACATCTCGATGTCCCATAGATAATTGAAGATTTGTTTTTTATCTGACATTTTATATCTCGCTCAGTTAGCTAGTAAAATAGCACTGCGTTCTCATAATGTGTGTGTGTGTGATTGTAAACCTGATCGATGTCTCACAACTAGCATCTATAAATGCTTATATTCCATGTCCCTTAGATAAAAATTCTATGTTTAGCACTTTCCAAATCAAAAGATTAATTTTGGATTGAACGTCGTAAAAACATTAAGTACGAGAATAGAAACATCGATATAATAAAATATAATTTATATATAATCAGGAAGACCAAGTATTTGCATTAGAATCTATACTAACTATGCTTAATCTAAGCCTAAATGAAAAATTATTTACACATTGGTATGGCAACTTACAATACAAAGAATAAAATAACAAGATATTGCATCAAATGACTTGAACTATAATCCTCTAACGACCCACGTTGACTTGAAAGCCTTTCCCTAACTCTCTTTGTATCTTTCTTAGTTTTCTCCAAGTGAAAGAATGCCCAAATGTGAAACGAAGTCCTCTATTTTTAGAACTCTAAAAAATGAATTTTTTGATTTGCCATTTATGTGTTCTCCGAACAAATTGATGTTTCTTCGCCGTGAAGTCTTTGGAAGCTCGTCCACGTGTATCACTAAACCACCCCTATTCGTCAGGAGAAATGGAATTCGTTGCTGAAAACCTTCTCCATTCCAATACTTCAACTTTTGGGGCCTAGTTTGTCGATCTATTGCTTGGATTATGAGACTGATTTGCTTGACTTTAACTTCTTTGTTTGTTTGATTGACTCTTCATTCTTTGATGTTTAAAATACTACTAAATGTATTCGAAAAAGTGTAACAATACAAGGAATTTATATATGACCTAGCTTTGTAATATTTGCACAAAATCGGGATTTTTCATCATGTTTCTTGCAAACAAATTAATAAGTGTTCTAAGGTATGCAAGTCTTACAAAAAATTGGTGCAGGGAAATATTCATAAAAAAATATGTTTCTTGCAAACAAATTAATAAGTGTTCTAAGGTATGCAAGTCTTACTAAAAATTAGTGCAACAAAATATTCGTAAAAAAATATAGCGCACAATGCAAACAATGTTTGTGATCAATCAAATACTTTAACTCAGATGCTATAAGTTTGCATGATATATGAAAATGCAAATTCAAAATCAAAATCAAATTCTATGAATAAACATATATCAGAGGATGAGGATGAATTAACTAATTATTCAAAGTAAGATTTTAAATTTTCAAATCACGAGTTAGTTAATTCAAAATCATGATCCTCTCAGCTATATACGCTCGAGCGGGTGGTGTTTCTCTCAATTCAAGAAATTCATTTACATCAAATTCATTTTCAAATAAATCTAAGCAACATAATCAAACATACATCTAGTCGTGGATCACTACAGTCTTTTTCCATGGTTATAACATGACCTAACCGTAAAAATTCATTGTTTTTCTTGGATTCAAAATAACCTAAAAATAAGAGAGCGTTCTATATACTAGCTATTTACATCCATCACTTTTTTTTGTCTTCTACTAAACATTTTCATTCTTTGATATTTTCCTATTGAATAATGCTTGACAACTTTTTAACTATTCTTTTTCTTTTTTCGATTTGTATTTTCTTTTGTGTTGCCAAGTTAACTTTTCAATGCATTTCTTTTTATTCACAATCTCATGTTTTATTTTATTTTTCTCAACCCAACTTTAATGAAACCTTAACATAACAACTCTCTTTACCATAGTAAGAAAGAACGACATGACATTATTTTTTCTTTTATCGATTTAGGGTCAACAAAATTCAAAACAATATTTTTTTTTTTGGCTCAAAAAGGGGTACAAAAAAGTCGTTATCTCATGGGACTGGTCTTATTTGGCTTACTAGGTATACACTTATTTGAGAGATATGACCTTGATCCTTTCCATGACTTTCATACACATTTAACCATGACAAAAATCATTCAAAGCAACCATGTAAGATGCAATTGTCGATCACTAATTTATTTGGTAAAATATGAGAGTGCACACACTCACTGACTTGGTTTAAAGTAATTAAAAAAAAATTAAAATACACACTTCAATGAATATATGAAATCAAAATTTACTAATGCACAAAATTCATATTCATGTTAGCATTTAATGGTATTCAGATAACACTCAATGCTACCCATTTTAATTATCATCCATAATTTCTTAGATGTTCATGAAATCAATGTCGTGAAGCCTTTCTAGCTTGGTTTGGTCAGAATGTGCTCTTTGTTATCTGTTTGAATTAGTTGCTCTACGAGAGCAATTGATAAAGATCAAAGTCAGCATCACATAATCAAAATGCTAACAAAAGTTATTATAGTTACATAAGACATGAAGTAGTGGATTGCAATTCGACTTGATGTAGTGACTAGAGTTGTCAGAACGGGTTAGTCCGTATGGGCCGGCCTGTTAAGCCCGAATAATTATAGGGTTTAGGCCTTAAATTTTGAACCCAAATTTTTATAGGGCTTTTTAATCCGGCCCCAAAAAGACCAGTATCTATTAGGGTTAGCCTATATGGGTTGCGAGTAGTCCGTTAAATCGCATAACAAAAAAATCATAGATATTATATATATTTTTTAAATAATTCTTTACTTAGTTGATTATCAAAGTAAAAGATAAAAGTGAAAATTCAATGAGTTAACACACAAATATAAAATTAATAAAAAAATTATATTTACTCGTTTCGTTGCTTATAATTTTAATGATCGGATAAATAAATATATATAACCATGACATACATAATTTATTTAAAATTTTTTTTCGTGCCGTTTTAATTTGCGACGTTTGTATGAAAATGTTTACAATTTTTTTTTGTGGTAGAAATTATTTAAACATATTAAAAATATATTTTGTAAGAAATTTTGTAGGAGTATTTTATAGTACTTTTCTATTTTAAAAAAATAAAAAATTTACTAAGCTGAGCATTTTAGCCCGCAACCCGTGTAGGGTCGGACTCAGGTAGTATTTTTTAAGCCTGTATTTCAACCAGGCTTTTTGCCCTGGCCAGATAGAGCCTGAAGTCCGTTAGAGCTGGCCTTAAACGGGTCGGGTAGCCCCGTTTTGACAGCTCTAGTAAAGTTGATCTATCAATTAATCGATTTGTTGATCTATCAATCTACATGATTTTAACGGAATAATTGATTATAATAATAAACGAGTAATAAATATCCAATCTAGTTTCTATCCAAGAAAATATTCAAAGTTGATTTTTTTTTTGACGAGGATAACAATTAATTTCAAATCAAATTAAAATATTTCAAGAACATGAATTTGCGATAATTCCATAAATTATTATGTTTTTGAGTTTGAGAAACGATTATGAGTATGAAAGATGTTAACACCTTATAATATTTGTGGTTCTTGTGAAGATCATGTATCTCGCATATTTTTGAGACAAGAGACATGTGTTCCAGTTGGTGGATATGTTGAAATTCACCTCTTGGAAGTGGTTTTTTTAGGAAAATATTATGATCACACGTGTTCCTTTTTATGAGTGAGATTATTAACTCCTTGTGTGTTGACACTGATAGTGCATCTGGTGGATTTGTCTAGGGGTTGGTTGATTGTGAGGTTTTGTTCCCAATCTTCCTCGTGTTCACCTGGGATTAAGGAATCCTAATAGGAGGTTAGATAGTTTTTAGGACTGAACAAAAATAACAATAACCGGCCCAAACCGTCTAAACCGGATGGTCCGAAAAACACCAGGTCAGTTATTTCGGATAACCGGGTTAGGCAAATGAATTGAATTGGTTTTCTTTGGTTGGTTACAAGTGGGAATTATTGGCCCAGTAAAATCCGGTTCCGCCCGATATACTTATTAGGTGTATACATGCATATCA
>Ga0315914_1001247_pt1 | contig 37330 bp, 18 predicted proteins | sample MpolenodulesMG_FD_203920 | JGI IMG/M metagenome (GOLD analysis project Ga0315914, IMG submission 203920) | Medicago polymorpha root nodule microbial communities from Los Angeles, California, United States - elongated nodules | ecosystem: Host-associated > Plants > Roots > Nodule | place: USA...
TATATATATATATATATATATATATATATATATATATATATATATATATATATATATATATATATGATTTGGTGATTCCTTTGAAGATGATGATTGCTTGCTTATAACTTTGGAATGATGAATTGTACTTGTTAAGTTAAGTATGATAAATGAAGAATAAGGTGAGTAATCCTTTCATTGATTGATGTTGATAAATGATGAGCTTATGTCGATAACCTGATTAGAGATTGAATATGCTTGCTATGCTATGTCAGAGTTGTGATAACATGATGTGTATGGGATGAGGAATAATATTCATGTGATGTTAGTATTCTAGGAGGGATGGGTATGTATATGTGTGATGCATGAATCCTTGAATGCATATGTTTGCTTATTCTTGATTATGATTGATGTGAAGTTAACCCCCAGTGGTTTTGACCGCCTACCTGTTTGTATGAATGGGTAGACGGCGTGCAGGAGTGATCTTTTAGTTGCTTGGTGAGTTGCTTGAGGATAGCGGGAGCTTCCTCTGCTTACCTGTTAGAGTCTTAGATTAGGCTCTGATTAGGATGTTCGTATTTACGTTGTTATGTTGGAATTATTCTGTTCTTGAGATTTTGCCTATATGTCGGGTTTGGAGATTTTATTTGGTGTTGTGTGATGATTCATGACATGTATACTTTTGGAGATGTATGTTTTTATCCGCTGCGACTGTTGAGAAATTTTATATATGCATGTTGTTTGGAAATCTTTTGAAGACGTAACATCTATTTCTTGAATATTTCGGATTATTCGCGTGTTTTATCGCTTTAATAGAAGTAGGGCGTTACGGTCTATATGTAACTTTGCTTAAATAGAGATCTACTAAGTGAATTATACAGTGATGAATCATGCATCTAGTATTATAGATACAAACCCTAATTTTTCATATTAAGATAAATAAGAAATTCTCAATTTTATTTCTTGATCGGAACAAAGCAAGGTAAGTCAGCTTTTTACTAGAACATATATATCATATAGGTTATCCCTATGAGCATATTTCTGCCTAAGTTATGCAATAAATACAATTAGATAGGAGTTAATATCATAACTTGTTGATCATAATAATTGAATATTACTAATTAATTTATCATTTATTTTTTAACATTTCGTGATAGTAAAGGGTGAAATTTACAATACAAAGAAGGCTGGAGATTTTAGATGGGAAATGAGGTTCTCCCTACCTTTAAAACAGCATGCAGCGTGAGTTAATTCACGCATATTTAACACTAGCGTGAGTCAACTCACGCAGGGATAATTTTGGAATTTTGGTTGGGAATGAGCAAAATATGTTGGGTAAATAGCATAATTCTTTCTTCATAGATGTGTAGAGTTTGGGAAACAACTTTGAATCTTGTTGTTCCCACATCAAAGGATTTTAGAAAACAGCACGAAAATATCAAAATAACCTCATCGGCAGTTAACTGCTGATGGATGTTAACCGACGATAGTTAACTAAATATGAAAATTTAGGTTAACTTCGTAATTTCATGGTGTTTCTTAGCTTTGTGCAAAGTGTAACCGACAATTTTCAACAACTTTATTAAAATAGGGTGCAAATATCCAATAAAGAATGGGATTTACTTTTCCCACCATATCACCTTCTTGTGCCCCCCCTATGTTTTTTCACAAAAATGCTCATGTGATTTTGCGATTTTAGAATTCGAATTGAGTTTTCCCTTTTTTATAGGGTGAAAAAATGAGTCTTTCACCAATTCGAGTTTTATAATCCGAAAACCTCAAAAAACAGGGCGCGTTCCTTGCTTTTTTTAGATTATAGAATCCGAACACCCTAAACACCCTTTTTCAAGGGAAAAATAGTTCGGATTATATAATTTGAACTGTATCAGCACAAATTTTGGGTCTGTTTGTAACATGGATAACCAGTTTACGGACAATATTAATGTTCCTAACTCTCATCCTTCTATTTTAGGTCATTATTAGTTGTTCTTAGTAAAAAAATCTGGTTTTCAGGCTACTTGATCAGATTGCTCTGAAACTTCCCCAAAAATCTGGTTTTCACCCTCAAGTTTTGTCACATATTCATGGATGTTTGTGAGAGGTGATGATTTTGAGTAAGAGATGAAAAAAGGGGTTTGAAAAAATTTATTTGAAAAGGACAATTTCGATATTAACATTTAATTTTGATTAAATCTAGGTGTAATCGGATATTTTTAGGATGTCATCGGGAAAAAAAAATCAATCATTGATTCCTCTTAATTCTCTCAAGTACATCCACCTCGTTCAATATATTTTTTCTTGAGTAAAGACCAATTTTGGACCTTGACAAACTTTATACTAGTCAAATCAGTCCTCAACAAATAAAAAAGACTCTGTTAATCCCTAACATAATTCAACCGAAATAATATAGTCTCTCTGTCAATATTTTTCGCCAACCAGTTTTTTGCATCTTATTTTTGACTCTTATTTGGTAGTCCATTTGTCTTACTAACTGCCACATGTAGTGTTTACAAAAATAAGGGACATTTAAGTCCCTACTAAAAAAATTGGGAAATTTGATCCCCATAAAAATAAAAATAAAATGTAGTCATTATTTTTCGATTTCTTCATGTCAAAAAAATATAAAATGCAGTTTGTTTTAAGAGACCAAATCGATACTTTTATCTTCTTGTCGGTCATCTTCTTTGGAACAGTCGTGGTCGCTGACACTTGATGAAAATAAAAAGGTGCAAGAAATCGAAACAAAAGGATGTGTTAAACATGACCATTCATTCTCATATTGTGAAGCAAGAAACAATTCATTCTCTTATTGTGAAAACCTGACATTTTTTGTTTTATTTTGCTTTTTTTTAACAAGAGACTAATTTGTCTCTTAAAAATTCTTTTAATTCCATGTTGGCACTTAATTGAAATAGTTAACGCCAGATAGCTAAGCTAACTTACACGTCATAGGTTTAATGATAAAAACTGATTTAAAGACTAAATTATCTCGATTTAATTTTATAAATGACTAAATATAATCTTTTTATTTGTTGAGGACTAATTTAACTTCTATAATTTTTCAGTCGATAAAATGGATCTTCCCTTTTTTTTTAATCAAGCCTCGTTCACAGTAACCACTCTAATTTTTTTTTTTTTTTTAAGGAAGAACCACCCTAATGTTGGCCTCCTTGAATTTACCTAACCGGACATACCAAGGTTTACTTTAAACATACCAATCTATCATATCAACAGCCCCCCCAAAAAGGGTAAATATATAGGTAGCAATTGAGTACAAACTTTTCCATTGGTGAATAAATAATTGATCTGGACAATTCATTTGAGATAGTTGATTTACAATCATACCTTCATCAAATCTTTTCAAGAGAATTAGCAGTGCTTTTTTATTTTTATTTGTTATGTTCGGGTTCGAATCTCATACCATACATATATTATGCATTGTTCTCTTTTCAATTTTCTTTATAACATCAGTCCCCAACGTTTTTTTAGTCAAGTAGCATAATAGTTAGAATTCACATTTTTCATGGTCAATAAGTGAGGTGTCCGGAGTTCGAACCTCAACCCCTACATATAACAATGTATATTTCTGTAAACTGAGTTATGCTCACCCAATCCCGTCGTTTTATCTTGATGTTGAGAGTAGTGCTACAATTTGTTCAGCTAGACACGTAATTTAGTTATCATATATCAACGGTTTAACCTATTTGTTAGATAAAAACTACTCTCTTTGTCCCTATATATAAGCATCCTTTTATTAGAGGTAAATGGTGCATATATATAGGGACGGATGAAGTATTTAAATATAATAAAAATAAATACTTCTTGTTAATTTCTTGTATAAACCCCTAGTACTTTTGTAAAAAAAAGAAACCCTAGTACTCCTATAGTCCCATTAATGAATTTTGCTTATACCAAAAATCTTACTTCTAAATTTATAATTTTTTATTGGAACATTTACATTTTAATCTGAAATCTAATAATTTGGAACAATCAGAGTCATTTTTCTATCTATACTTTTATTTAGTTATCCAATTTAATCTCTTTAAGATTAGCATAAATTAATGGCTCGAATATTATTAAGTGTGAAAAGTTTCAATTAACGATAAAAATAGAGTGATGCTTGTACACAATTCTCTGAACTACTTTTACTAATGAAGGTAACTAGTGATTACGATTTATTGACAATTTGACATCACAAGTATTAGTGGCTAGTTTTTGGTGCAGCTAGAAATTCAATGAAATTCTATTTTAAGGGGTTTGCTGCTGCTAGATTCATTTTCGTTTTTGTATCAAAATGGTATTGATATTTGACATGGGATTTTTTCTTTTCTTTTTGTCATTATCACTAATTCTTAGCAATTTGCATCATCAATGACTCTAGTTTTCACTTTTGACCTACTCATTACTACTGTCATGTGATGCTAGCCTGTACTGTTGTTATTATTATTATTATTAATAATGTAATCTGAAAAATAAAAGAAAATTGAACAATAAAGTGGAATAAATTAGGCCATTTGATCTCAATACTTTTATTGTTAATTATTTTGATTAAATAAGTTTTTAATCCTTATAAACATGTTATATTTCTTTTTTTGTCCTTCTATAATTTGTTTTTAAATAATATTTCTTTAAATGTTTTCCGTCAACATTATGAAAGAATGTGTAGAATATTATAAAATCTCTTCAACAAAACTTTAGAATTTTTTGACAAAGAATTAATTAAATATGATTTTGAAGCGCCAAAATCTTAAACATTCATATCTAATTTATCCCTCACTAAAATATAAAAATTTTGTAAGAAATATTTTTAAAATGCCAAAAATATGGCTGAAAAAGTCATTTAAACCTTAAAATGATTCGTATGAATTGACTTAAAAGTAGTTAAAAATGTTGACAAAAATATTTAAAGACTAGCTTTTTTTTTTTTTTGAGGAAATAAAGATTAATTGTTTAAAAGCAAATTTTATAAAGACTAAAACTAAAATATGATATATATTTATAGAAATGAAAGACCTATTCAGCCCTATTACTTTTATATGTACTGTATCCTAGATCAAATAATTTACTCCCTTCAAAGATGCATACCTCTTCAAATCCAATCATCTTCCTATCCTCCATTGGGCTAAAACAATTTGGCATAAAGACATTCCTCCCTCAAAATCTATGGTGGCCTGGAGGTTGATGCAGGATAAAATGCCTACGGATGAGAATCTCATGAGTAGAGGTTGTTGCTTACGGGTAGCACTTGTGTGACATTGTGGTTGGTGGCATTGGCCAACCACAATGTCACAAGTGTCTTTCTTCTTTCTCTTTGATAATATTTTTTTGTTTCTTTGTACACGTGTGACATTGTAGTTAGTCAATGTCACCAACCACAATGTCACCCAAGTATTATCCGTTGCTTTCCTTAGCTTTGCAATCTTTGTTATAATAGTCAGGAAACCTCTTTTCATCTCTTTTTTGATTGTCCCTATGCAATTAAAATTTGGACCTGGCTTTCAGCAACTATCAATATTAACCTTCATTTCAACAACGTTGAGGAAATCTGGCAGCTATGTGATAGAAGATGGACCCCCAAATGTAAAATTGCCATTAAAGCTGCTATTGTTAATATTATTGCAACTATTTGGTTTGCAAGAAACCAGGCTAGATACAACAACAAAAATATTCAGTGGAAATCAGATTCATCTTTGGTGGTTCTAGCTTTTAAGAATGTTGCCGTGGTTCCTTGGACTCTGAAAAAATATATGGTTAAATTGCTTAAAGATTACCTCTCAAATGAATTTTGTAGTTTCTCATATTTACAGAGAGAGTAACCACTGTGCAGACAGGTTGGCCAACTTTAGCTTATCTATTCAGGGTATCTCTTTTTGGTACCGTGTTCCCGTTGTTATTTCCTTTTGAGGGCTTCCTAGTTTTAGATTTGTTTCCTTTTGAGGATTTTGACATAGTCCCTCCTCCTTTGTTGTTCTTTTATGAGATTTGGTGGTTTGTAGGCTTCTCTACAACCACTTTTGCTTAAAAAAAATAAATAATAATAATTTACTCCCTTATCAGAGAGAGGCTCTTATTACTATCATTCCCTTAACCATACTTAATGTCTCTGTAGTTACCAAAACTACAAAAAAGAGCACCATTCTTATTCCGCATCCACCTGATTCACTGTACACAAGCTTCTCCTACTAATGAGAAAAAAGTTGGCTCTAACACCATTATCATTTACTCTAACGGAATTTTCAACTCTTTAGAGAAGACTTTGGAAATATCCTAACAAGACATACCATTAAATATTCCAATCTATCATATTATCATTCCAACCAAAAAGGTTAATATAGGTATCGATGGAGTGGATTTGGATCATGTAAATTGTATTAACATGCAATCAGTCATATAAATAATTTGTCCATTTATTTTCCCACCTTGTTAGTTTCTAACATTAAAACATCCTTTAAAACCCTCCAAACACATCAAAAGACCGTTAGAAGCTCTCAATTTCTTTGATTTTACAATTCAAAATAGAGTGCGCGAGAAGAGAGAATGAAAGAAAAAAAAATCTCGAACTAATTCAAGGAATGGTGTCTCTGGTTAAATAGAAAAAAAGGACATGCGGTGTAAACTAATTTTACAGCGACGTCCATTAAAAATAAAACATTTGATAAATATCTTTAAAAGATACTTACACAACATCCATACATGGCAAGATGATTGGTTCCATTCACATTGGATGCTGGTGTAAAAATATTTTACACCGTCGGTGCAAAGTCATTAACCACCTTAAATAAATACATTCAAATAAATTAAAAAAAAAAAAAAGAATGCCCAATATAAAATGAATTTATTAATTTATTATTACTTGTACATATTTATTTATTTTGAGTAAATGTGTACATATTTATTAAACATTGGAAGAAGGAGGAATTCTTTCATGGTCACAAGACCAAATCAAAAGTGTTTGGACACACACATAAAAAAGATAGTCTTAAAAATATTAGAATTTATGTCGAAGAAGATCTTGGAATATTTATTTAGTTTGGTGTTCATAAGTGATGTTTTCCTCATATAGTTTGGCGCCAGTTACACGTCTATCTTTCTCTTTGCTCTATTTGTGTTACACACCAATGTCTGATTCTTTTTCTATTTCCATGTTTTTATAGTATCTCATTACAACACTCTTTCTCTCTCTTTTTTCTCCACTCACTCAAATAAAACACACTTTTTCTCTTTTCTTTCTTCTCTAAGTACTAACACATAACAAGAAAGAACAACGTTTTCTTAGTTTTTGTTCTGTTTGTTTTGTTTTTCATCTCTTGTTTGTAATGGCTAGTGTTTCTAGCAGAACTCGTAGCAAAAATGTTCCATTGTTCCGTTGTCTTCCGAAAAAATCGAAGCGGCTAAGAAAGAGTTATGAAGATGATATGGGTTTGGATCACTATGTTTCTCGTTGTAAGAAAATGAAGGTAAAAAGAGAAACTTTTGTTCTTCCTAAGAATGTTAAGGTTATTTCCATTGATGATGATGTGGAGATGTTTGATGCTAAAGATGGAAGCTTTGTTGAGAAAAAATGTGGTTTGGATGAAGATAATCCGATTTCAATAGGTTCAGATGAGTATGATGAGAGTGATGAAGAACATTCTGTTGGTTTTGGCGGTGATAATGAAGAAGAAGAGGAAGAAGAAGAAGAAAAAGAAGGTGTTGATGTTAAAGAGGAAGTAAAGAATGATGAAAGTAAAGGAAGTGGCGAGTTTGATGATAAAGTTAAAAACTTTGTTGATTTGGATGATTCTGCAGAGAGTGGTGATGATTCTGATTCTGTTTCTGATGAGAGTGAGGATGATGATTCGGACGATGGAGATTTTGATGTTGATAAGGTGAATGACATTGATGATGATAGTTCTTCTGGTTCTCCTTACGATGATGACGAGGAGGAGGAGGAGGAGGTGGTGGAGGAGGACGAGGATGAGGACGAGGAGAAGGAGAAGAAAAAGGGTGGGAGAAAATATTTGAATGTGGTGGAGGATTTGGTTAGAGAGGTGATGGATAGACAAAGTGGAATCTCTGAGATGAATAATGAGGAGATAAACGTTGAAAATAGTCCATCTTCCACAAAGAATGAGGAGATGAAGGATAATAGTCCTTCTGTGAACAATGGTGAAATGGAGCATTCAGGTTATGGTGAGGAGATGAAGGATAAAAATCCTTCTGTAAACAATGAAGTGGAGCATTCTGATTATGCTAGTGTTGCAACCTCTAATAGCTTTGAGAAGATGAATGGTTCTTTTGTACACAATGATGAAGTGGAGCATTCAGATCCAATAAAGGCTTCTTCTTCTTCTTCAAACCTGAAGGAAACATCTGAGATACAAAAGGAAAAATGTATGCAAAATGTCTCTGATGATGATTTAAATGTTACCAAAGAAAGTGTGAATCTTTGTGGTGATATTGATATTGCAAAAATCAAAGTCAAAGTCGAAGACAATGCAGACACTAATGAATGTGTGAAGGTTGTAGATTCTCATGAAGGTAAGGGAAAATATGGCAAAGGTTTAGATGTTGGAGGAGTTTCTTTGGTTCAAACAAAGGAAGAAGAGATGAAGAATGAACCAGTTGTGTTTGAGTTCAAGTATGATGCCGTTGATCGACGAGAGAGGCAGCCACCACCAGTTCCCGTGGAGACACCCCCATCGATATGGAGCTTTAAAAAGGTGGGAAAAGTGCAAAAGACTAAGGAGGATGAGGAGGAGGAAGTGTTATGGGATGAAATGGAGACTGCTCTTAGAGAATCAAAAGCTGTATCCAAGGTAATCCTCCTCTTTAGGAACATTTAAATTTGAACTTTGCATTTGCATATTAATTTGAACTTTGCATTTAAAACTGGTTCTTAAGCTGATTTTGAACTTAAATTATTTATATGTTTAAACTTTGGTTCTTCTTTTTCATACCAGAATGAAGCATCAGAGGGAAAAAAAGCAAAAAGTATAAATTTTACCAAAGCCAAATTCAAATCCAATGTCAAATACAATGCCAAACCTAATGACAGTGTGAATGTTGCTGACTGCGATAAGGGAAAGAAAAAATATGTCGAAGGTTTAGGTGTTGGAGGAGTTTCATCGGTTCAAACGAAGCAAGAAAAGATGAAGGAATCAGAGAAAGAGAAAATAATGGAGAACAAAGAAAGGGACAATACAGGTATAGCTAACATCCCTATTGAGAAGAAGGAATCGGATAAAGAGAAAATGATGGAGAACAAAGAAAGGGACTATACCGGTATAGCTAGCATTCCTATTGACAAGAAGAAGGAATCTATTGATAACCATGGTTTCAATCAAAGTGTCAAAAGCCCACATTTTATGCCAAAGGAGTTGCGTTCACTCGAACTCCTTGCTCAATGCTATTGGGAAAGAAAGAATACCATGAACAAAGATTCAATTGTGTTGGAGGTCAATGAAGATTGCGTTGATCGGCAAGATACACGGCCACCACCGGTTCCTGTGGTAGAGACACCCCAATCGTTATGGAGCCTTAAAAAGGTGGAAAAAGTACAAAAGACCAAGGAGGATGAGGAGAATGACGTGTTGTGGGATGAACTGGATACAGCGCTAAGAGAATCTGATGCTGTATCCATGGTAATTCTCCTCTTTAAGAACATTTAAATTTGAACTTTGTATTTTAATTTGTGAACAATAGGACTAGTGCTCAAGCTGATTCTGATTTTTAATTTAAACTGTTTTTATGTTATCAATGAGATTTGTAAAGAGAAATCAGTGACAGCGATTAACATAGTGTTTTACTATCTGCAGATTGGAAATTTAGAGACAAATGAAGCTAGCAGAAGTCCATCATGTTGTTGTGAACACAACATTTTTCTCGATGAAGAGATCGGTGAATTTTGCAAATCATGTGGCGTGGTTATTACTGAGATCAAATATATCTCACCACTAGTGGTAAGCACGGTTTCATGTCGATTTATGTACAATAACTTGGTACTTTTTTATTTTGGTCTTGATTAGTGAAATTTGAACAGACCGCTATTACTGAAATAATTTTGATTTATGATCTCTCGAACCGTTATGCTAAGTACTTAACTATATTTCTATTCTTTTCTTTGTTATCTGCGGAACTATGATTAAAACAGAAATTGATCTGTATGGGATCCAAATAATTTGCATACATAGTGTTTACATTGATACCTTGTAAATTATGGCATCATACTGTAATTTAATCCCAATTCTCTGATTTGATAATGAAATTTGTTTAATCTATGAAGCTTTGGCATAGACACAAATACTTGACACTTCACTGATACGAGACATTGATAACAATTTAACCTTTTTTTGAGGGAATTGATAATAATTTATTGAAAATGACAACTAGGATTACATTTTTTACTGCATAAGCGACAGTTAAAAAATATTGGAGGGAGTAGTTAAGTATTTTTCCATTTATTTGTTTTTTCTCAGGTAGTTTCAAATAAATTTTCTTGCTGTTAGATTTATATTTTGACATCATGCTGATATAAAATTTGATAAGAGGCACTGAATTTTTGCATACTTGTTTTTTACATGACACAGATGGATAGATTTCCCGGTGAAGGTTCAGGAAAAAAAGCATCATTTGATGGAGTAAATGTTTCACATGTTGATGGATCTCAGTTAAATGTTTCTGATAATGATTCGGAGACTAATTTCTCTCGCAATGAAGGCACAGTTTGGGACCTAATTCCTGGTGTGAAACAAAAATTATATCCTCATCAAATAGAAGGCTTTGAATTCATTTGGAAAAACTTGGCAGGACACACTGAGCTTCAAAAGTTAAAGAATGCAGATCCTTGCAGCGAAGGTGGCTGTATTATTTCTCATGCACCTGGAACCGGAAAGACAAGGCTGACCATAGTGTTTCTCAAGGCATATTTGAAAGCCTTTCCCAAATGCTTGCCGATTATTGTCGCTCCTGCTAGTATACTGCTAACTTGGGAGGATGAATTCAAGAAATGGGACATCGGAGTTCCATTTCACAATTTAAGCAATCCCGAGTTATCTGGTAAAGAGCATCCTGATGCGGTTGGAACGTTTGATATGTGTAATACTCAGCATAATGTTCATGAAACGCGGATGGCAAAACTGATTTCGTGGTTCCAAGAAGCAAGCATTCTTGGAATCAGCTACAATTTGTTTGGGAAAAAATGCCAAGATAAGAAAAAGCATGAAAATGTGAATGAGAGAGAAGGAAACTGTGATATGCGAAAGGTTCTACTTAATTCTCCTGGTTTGTTAGTTCTAGACGAAGGACACACACCAAGAAATCAAAGAAGTCATATTTGGAAGGTGTTTTCGAAGCTTCAAACGCAGAAGCGTATCATCCTTTCCGGAACTCCATTCCAGAACAATTTCTGGGAGCTTTACAGCACCTTAAGCTTGGTGAAACCTTCTTTTCCTAACACGATACCGCCTGAGCTTAAAAGTTTTTGCCAAAATCAGGGATATAAATCATCTAAAAAATGGAATTGGGAACCAATGTTGCTCAACAAAACACGAGACCCTTCTGATGATCAGATTAAGAAGTTTAAATTGCTAATGGATCCCTTTGTGCATGTGCACAAAGGCGCGATCCTTGAAAGTAAGCTTCCCGGGTTAAGGGACTGTTTGGTGACTTTGAAGGCTGGTAGTCTGCAGAATGAAATTCTGAAGAGCATTAAACGTTCTCAGAACACAATATTTAACTTTGAACGTAAGGTAGCATTGACATCCGTCCATCCATCGCTTTTCCTTGAATGTGCTCTTTCAGAAGAAGAAAAATCTGCTCTCGACAAGGATCATCTGGAAAAGATTAGACTGAACCCACATGAAGGTGTCAAAACAAAATTTTTGTTTGAGTTTGTTCGGCTATGTGATGCTTTTCACGAGAAAGTTCTTGTGTTCAGCCAATTCCGTGCTCCTTTACAATTGATTAAAGACCAATTAAACTCCGCTTTTAAATGGTCTGAGGGAAAGGAAGTGCTGGTCATGTCTGGCGAGGATCCTCCAAAGGTCAAGCAATCCGTAATCCACAGCTTCAACGATGAAAATTGCCAAGCAAAGGTTTTACTTGCATCTACAAAAGCTTGTTCGGAGGGAATTAGCTTAGTCGGAGCTTCAAGGGTTGTACTTCTGGATGTTGTATGGAATCCTTCGGTCGAAAGACAAGCTATCAGCCGAGCGTATAGGATTGGTCAGAAAAAAGTGGTATACACATACCATCTGCTCGCTGAAGGGACTACCGAGGAAGAAAAATATGGTAAACAGGCCGAAAAAGACCGGTTATCTGAGCTCGTTTTTTCAGCAAAAAATGCTGCAAATAATGGTGATAAGTCCAAGAGCTCTGCTGTGAACTTCGAAGATAGAGTTCTTGATGAGATGACTAAGCACGAAAAGCTCAAAGGCATATTTGTTAAGTGCGTGGTACTGAGGAAAGAGCGAGATGTGGTCTGAGAGTTTTGGCCGTGGATCCAATGTCACTACTTGCAAAGGTAAGAGTATTTTTGGTGAATCAGATTAAATTAGGAGTTTTGTCTTTGTATTTTGTTAATAATCATGATGAATCAATGATATATTTTAACTGAAGGTTAAACAAAAAACAGAAATGCTCTTACTTTAACCATTTTGATTAGCTCTAACTATCTCTATGTTGCTTTATTCAGATCATGTTTCTGATGTAGCTCTTTATTTGGTTTTGCAGATTCTTCAACATTGGTCACTATACAAAATTTAATACAGACATATTAAATTGTTAAGTAAAGCAATTTCTTTCCTAGGACTTGCAACTTAGGATATATATTACTATCTGTTAAGTAATGTAATTACTTTGCTAACTTTCTATTTTGTTTTTTATTATTAGTACTAAACAATTAACATCATCAATGAACTATAGTTTTCACCTACTCACTACTACTGTCATGTGATGCTAACTTGTAGTAACTTGGAAGCAAAACAATTCATTTAGTATTAGCTTTTAATCACTTTGAAAATTAAGAATAATTGCAAGTTCAAGTGTATATTTTCTAAATTAATGCAAACCTTGTAGCTAGAACAATATTACCTGTTACAATAACTATTGATTCTTTAGAGAAAATTTTTTCTAAATTAAATTTATTAAAAATCCTATATACAATTTACTATGTTACAAGATCAATTAAATCTATACTACTAATAAAGTGGGTACATGGTTTTTTTTGGTGCAGCCTATTTTTAATATATCAAAATTACCCTCAAATAATTTTTTAGTCCTTAAATCTATTAATTATGATTCGGTTGACATAAATATGTATTTGTTTAATTTTCAAATTTAAATTGGGTTATGGAATGGAGTAAAGATCCATAATTTTTTAAAGAACACTAATAAACATAATTTTTTTTTGACAAATAAACAGTTATACTTGAATTGCAATAGTTTTTTTTAAAGAACTTTGATTATGAAGATATTATTAATACGTTGCAACCAAAAAATGTTAGGAAATATTTTTTGAGTTATTATATTATAAGGTAGCAATTGAGTGGACCAACCCTTTAGTCCTCATTCACAGTACTCCATAAGATTCAATATCTTTTTCGATTATTCGATCGGACTTTTTTAATAATTTACCTAACTGAACATACAAAAGTGTGCTATGAAACATACCAATCTATCAGATCAACAGTTCCACCAAAAAGGTAAATATTGGAAGCAAGCAATTGAGTGGATTTAGATAGTGTAAACTGTAACAATATACGGTCAGTTAGTCCAAGCAAAATTGTAACCGGATGATCGGATAGTCCAAATTTTAACCTAGATTCTGATTATTTAAAATATTGAATTTTAAATCTAGATGTTTGATTCCTTAAAAAAAAATCCAAATGTTTGATATTTTTTTAAGAAGATAAAATGAAATATATTAAATCAGAAAAGCTTCTCACCTATACAAATAAGTGTTAGGTTACGACTTAAGTAATTATAATTCGATGTTCAATAAACACAACCTTTAGCTAGACAACGAGACACAACTCTAAGTAAAACACTTAATAAGGTTATTCCACCAATGATGATAATCAAAAATTGTTTTTTTGATTGGACCAACCACATTAGTCCTCATCCACCTCATTCACAAAATGGAACCTATTAAAACCTGGAGAAACTCTTGGGTGGACACAAGGATTTGGACCCTCTATTTGGTCACACACATATAAAAAAGAAAAAGTAGAAAAAATAATAATTAAATAATAATTAATTTTTAAATGATTATGGCATGTCCACTTTTTTGTGTGTGTGACCAAATAAAGGGTCCAAATTCTTGTGTCCATTCAAAAATTATTCTTAAAACCTGAATGAATGAGTATACTTTGGTTAAAAGAAAAAGCTATTTTAATGCTAAAAAAAGAGCTGCAACCTAAAAGAAAATTGTTGCAGCCTGCAAGCTATAAATACTGAATAAAGATATGAAGATATGATCCTATATACTATAAAGAAAAAGCGGTAATGATGATTACTTGAGTTAACAAAAAAACAAAACTGATAAAAAATGTTGATCAGAGAAAAATGAACTAATAAGGAAACTTAGGAAAGTGGTAAGAAAAAGAGGTGGAAGAAAAGTAATTGTTAAGGGGTTTGATTTGTATTGTTAGAGAGTTGGAGTACTCTCACACGGTACACAGTACGGTGCATGTTACAATATGTATAATACTGCACCATGTCATATATTTGTATCAAAAAGGTAAATATTGGAAGCAATTGAGTAACCTGGATAGTGTAAAGTTTAACAAACATACGGTCAGCTATACATAGGTGGACTATCCAAGCAAAATTAAGTTAGGTTTAGACATATAAATAAGGGATTTCCTATAACATGCCAACTAGTTTTTAGGTTGGAGTGTTTTAGCAAGCTATACTTTAAGGTGTATTTAACTACTTTTTAGTTATAATTTACTAAAACACACCTTCTAAAAAATAAGTGGGTGTATTCTAGCAAATGTCTATAGGAGTTGCTAACATACACCCACTTATTTTTTAAAATATGTGTTTTAGGAACATTCATCTTAAGGTGTATTTAACAACTTTTTAATTATATATTTGCTAAAACATTCACATATAAAAACTAGTATATATTCTAACAAACTCCAATAAACCCATCAAATTTAACCGTTGTAGATCAGATTTATCAAGTCTAATAGACTGACTTATATATAAACACACACATAAAATTTAAAATTAGTATTAAAACTTTTAATACCTTTGTAATTAATATTTTCAATAAAGATAAAACTTCACGTTGCCACAATAATACATTAATATTTATTATATTTAAAGACAATGCTTTATATTAGACAAAAATAAAATATCAGTAAATTTTAGAAGATAGTTGCATTGTGTAAATACAATCCATTTTATCTCGTTGATTCCTTTTATCATATCAACCCCTTTAACTATTAGCATAATCATTTGAACTATTATTTTCTTAAGAAAAAAAACTCATGTTTACAACATTCTTCTCCTTTATTTGACGAAGATCGTCTTTAAAATTTTATAAAAATGACCTACTTAGAATATGTGAGTTTAAGCCTTAATATAAATTAGACTTTTAAATAGGTTTTTGGGCTTGATAAGCCTTCAAAAAGGCCAGACATATGCCTTGAAAATTGGCCTATTACAGGCCAAAGACCTTGCTCAGACCTAAACTTTTTAGAGTAAGCCAAACTCAGGCCTTATAAAGTCCGACCCGACCTGACATATTCTCGCCTTAGTAACACATATTTCATCCGGTTATATTTATAAACAAAAAACTACTTTTTAAGTTTATTAAATAACTAATTCATCTGATCGCATTTATAGAACATATACATTAGTAATTCAATGAATAAAAAAATGTTTTTTTTATATTTATAAATGTGATCAAAGAAAGTATGTTTTAATTGTCAAAGAGAAGAGTATTTTCTTTTCATCCGTGCAAATCCTCCCTTCAACTCCCAAAATTTTCCTTTTACTTCATAATTTTTTAAAGAATGAATATAAATTGTAAAACAAATACACAAATTCTAAAAAAATGGTTAACAACTTATATTTTTGTGTTATAAAAACTCTTCTCTATATTTAAAAAAAAAATCATAAACACTCAAGATGTCGCCTATTGTTCTAAAAAATATGCTTTTTTATTTAATGAACAAAAAGCTAGTAAAGTATAACAACGTTATAATTTGCAAACCAAAACTCAACTGCTAAAATTCAAATACGTTTACAATATTAAATTTAATTTGATTATGATCACAATTTAACTGAAAACCTTCATATAGAAATACATTGAAATAAATTAATAAAGGATGACCAATATAAAGTTTATACTTAACATGTGTATATATTTATTAAATCACTAAAAATAATATATTAGTCAACCTAGGAAAGAAGATCTTTGGACTATTTTGTTTAGTTTGATATCAAATCAATTCTTCTTCTAGTTTGGCGCCATTTACACGTTCCTCTCTCTTTGCTCTGTCAGTGTTAAAATCTTTTTGTAGCATCTCATGTCATTACATCACATTCTTAAAGTTAACCTTTTCATCCCTTCAAACACTAACATAGTACAAACAGAGACATTAAAACATTTTTTTCATTTGGTGTTTTTGTTTTTCCATTGTTGTTTGTAAATTGTAATGGCTGGTGTTTCTAGCAGAACTCGTAGCAAAAATGTTTCATTGTTTGGTTGTCTTCCTCCGAAATCGAAGCGGCGAAGAAAGAGTGATGAAGAACCTTTTGTTATTTTCATTGATGGAGATGATGATGGTGATGAGGATATGTATTTTGACTCTGCTTCTGATTCTAAGAATATGAAGCTAAAAGATGAACCTTTTGTGATTCCTGAAGGTGCCAAGGTAATTTCCATTGACGAGGATGATTATGGTGATGAAGATGAAGAAGGGTCAGTGCAGCAATGTGTGGATGTTGAAAAGGAAGAAAAAAGTGTTGAGTTTGCTGAAAAAGATGAAAACTTTGTTGGTGAAAAAAGTGGTTGTGATGAAGATAACCCTATTTCTATACATTCAGATGAGTATGATGATAGTGATGAAGAACACTATGGTTCTGATTCTGATGCTGCTGATGCTGATGAAGTTAAAGATGGAGTGAAGAGTGATGCTGATGTTGATGCTAAAGATGGAGTAAAAATGGATGCTGATGATGGTGCTGGTGATGTTAAAGACGGAGTAAAGAGTGATGAAGTTGGAGGAAACGGTGAGTTTTATGATAAAGATAAAAGCTTTATTGATTTGGGTGATTCTGATAAGAGTGATGGTGATGATTCTGATGAAAGTGAGGATTCTGATTCAGATGAAAGTGAAGAAATTGAGACCAGTGATGAGGATTTTAGGGTTGATGAGATGAATGAGGTTTTTGGCAATGGTGATGACAGTTCTTCTAGCTCCTCTTATGTGAATGAGAAGCAGGAGGAGGAGGAGGAGGAGGAAGTAGAGAAGAAGAAAACAGGTGGGCCGAAATACTATACTGCGGTGGAGGAGCTGGTCAGAGAGGTGATGGATAGACAAAGTGGAATTTCCGAGAGGAATAATGAGGAGGTGAATGTTGAGAATAGTTCATCTTATCATAATGATGAGGAAATGGTGAGTGAGGTGAAGGGTAAAAAAAGTGGAATTTTTAAGAGGAAGTATGAGGAGGTAGAGAATGTTGGGAATAGTCCATCTGCCACAAATATTGATGAGTTGGAGCATGCAGATCATGCTAGTGTTTCCTCTTGTACCATTGAGAAGAAGGGTAGTTCTTCTTCTAAACCGAATGGAGTATCAGTGAAACCAAAGAGTGTAGAAGGGAAAGTGAAAAATCTCTCTGATGAAAGTGTGAATATAGGAGTGAATGCCAAATCAAAAAACAAATCCAAAGAAAATGTTGGTGATTCTGATCGAGGGAAAGATCAATTTGTTAAAGGCTTAGATGTTGGAGGAGTTTCTTCAGTTCAAAAAAAGCAAGAAGAGATGAAGTTTGATGCTGTAGATCGACGAGATAGGCAGCCACCACCGGTTCCTGTGGAGAATGATGTGTTATGGGATGAATTGGAAACAATCCTTAGAGAATTAGAAGCTGTATGCAAGGTAATCATCCTCTTTAAGAACATTAAAATTTGAACTTTGCGTTTGAATGTTAATTTGTGAACTATAGGACTAGTGCTTAAGATGATTTTGATTTTTGATATAAATTGTTAATGTCTTTAAACTTTGGTCTAAACGATATCAGTAAGGTGCTGAATGAGATTTGCAAAGAGACATCAGTGACATTGATTAACATAGTGTTTTACTATCTGCAGATTGGAAATTTAGAGACAGATGAAGCTAGCGGAAGTCCTTCATCTTATTGTGAACACAACATTTTTCTCAATGAAGAGATTGGTGAATATTGCAAATCATGTGGCGTGGTTATTACCGAGATCAAATATATTTCACCACTAGTGGTAAGCAAGGTTTCATGTTGATTTATGTAAAATAACATTGTTAATTTTTTTATTTTAATCTTGATTAGTTGAATTTGAACAAACCACTGTTTGTTCCACAATACGCAATGAGTCAATGCCAAGCATTGTCTAATTGCGGCTAAAGCGGTGCTATTTTGTACTGCTACAAGCTCGATTTTGAATCTAGCGATCACTCTATTTTGAAGGAGGGTTTATAATTTTCTATTGTTTGTGCAATCTTATTTTGAAGCTAGTTGTTGGCACCTTTAATTGTAATTTCTATTCACTGTTGAGTTTTGAATTGAACCATGATGCTGGATGGTAGTAGTTAACTATACTTGCATTTATTTTTCTCAAGACATGTACAAACTGAAGAGGAATTTAGAATTTAATACTGTGGGATTTGCTGAACCATGATACTAAATAGTATTAGAAGTATTTTTGAGCTCTTATATTTTTTCAGGTTATGTAAATACTAATGAGTAAAACAGAACTTGATTGTTGAGGGATCCAAATAATTTTCATAAATTTGTGTTTGCTTTGGTTCCATTTATGATTTATGGCACTGAATTTTCACATACTTGTTTTGTACATGACACAGATTGATAGATTTCCCCATGAAGGTTATAGAAAGAGAGAGCTTCATTTGATGATTCTGTAAATGCCTCGCTCTATGATGGCTCTAAGTTCAATGTTTCTGATGGTGAATCAGAGACTAATATCTCTCATAATGAAGGCACTGTTTGGAACCTAATTCCGGATGATGTGAAAGAAACCTTGTATCCTCATCAAAAAGAAGGCTTTGAGGTCATTTGGAAAAACTTGACAGGAAACATCGATCTTCACAAGTTGAGTAAAACCGATCCTCGCAGGGAGGGTGGCTGCATCATCTCCCATGCTCCCGGAACCGGAAAGACAAGGTTGACTATAATGTTTCTCATGTCATATCTGAAAGTGTTTCCTAAATGCTTGCCAGTTATTGTTGCATCTGCGAGTTTGTTACTAACTTGGGAAGATGAGTTCAAAAAATGGGACGTTGGAGTTCCATTTCACAATTTGAACAATCTTGAGTTATCCGGTAAAGAGCATGGTAATGCCGTTAATTTGCATAATTGGTCTAATGCACGGCATAGTAAGGATACAACGCGGATGATGAAACTGATTTTGTGGTACAAAGAAAGTAGCATTCTGGGGATCAGTTACAGTTTGTACGAGAAGCTAGCTGGAGGAGGGGGGGAATCTGATGATGAAGATGAGAAAAAGAGAAAACAAGCAAGAGGTTGGCGATCTAAAAATAAGAGAAAGAAAAAATACGCAAGTGCAGAGAAGAGAAATGGTTATATGAGAAAGGTTTTACTTGAAGCTCCTGGTTTGTTGGTTTTCGATGAAGGACATACACCGAGAAGTGAAAAAAGTCTTCTTTGGAATATGTTGTTGGAGATCCAAACAAACAAACAGATTATACTTTCTGGAACACCTTTCTAGAACAATTTCATGGAATTGTACAACACTCTGAGCTTAATGAAGCCTTCATTTCCTAATACGATATCGCTCGAGCTGAAAAACTTTTGCCAGAAGCCGGAACGTAAAAAAACATCGAAAAAATCCAGTTGGGAACTGCTTTCTGGGAATTCTTCTGATCATAAGATCAAGCAGTTGAAGTTGCTTATGGATCCCTTTGTTCATGTTCACAAAGGTGCGATCCTTCAAAAGAAGCTTCCTGGGTTAAGAAATTGTATTCTGACTTTGAAGCCGGACAGTTTTCAGAAGCAAACTCTTGAGAGCATTAAAAGTTCTCACAACATTTTTATCTCTGAGCCTAAGCTGACTATGGCATCTGTCCATCCATCTCTTTTGCTCGAATGCAAACTTTTGGAAGAAGAGGAATCTGTTCTCGACAAGGACCGGCTAGAAAAGCTTCGATTGAATCCAAATGGAGGTGTGAAAACCAAATTTTTGGTGGAGTTTTGTTAGGCTTTGTGATGCTGTTAACGAGAAGGTACTTGTGTTCAGCGAATTACTCGGTCCTTTACGCTTAATTAAAGACCAATTAAGCTTTTCTCTTAATTGGACCGACAATGAAATTCTGTACATGGATGGCGTGGTTAGATTAAAAGAAAAGCAGGAGCTTCAACGATGCAAACTGCCAAGCAAAGATTTTACTCGCATCAACAAAAGCTTGTTCCGAGGGAATTAGCTTAGTCGGAGCATCAAGGGTTGTGCTGCTCGATGTTGTATGGAATCCTTCGGTCGAAAGGCAGGCTGTCAGCAGAGCCTATAGAATTGGACAGAAGAGAGTTGTCTACACATACCATCTGTTAACTGAAGGGACCACAGAACACCTAAAATATTTCAAACAGGCCGAAAAGGACCGGTTATCTGAGCTCGTCTTTTCGGATAAACACATTGATAATGATGAGTCCAAGAGTTGTGCTGTGGACTTCGATGATAAAGTTCTTGATCTGATGCTTCAGCACGAAAAACTTAAAGACATGTTTGTTAAGCGCGTGGTTAAGCCGAAGGAGCGAGACTTTGTCGAGAGTTTCGGCTATTGATTATACTTTAGATGAATGTCAACTTCTAAAGTATTAGTCTAGAGGTCAAGGGCAACTTTCAAAGGTATTAAAGGTTTTATATTTTCTTTTAGTTTCCTGTGATTGCATTTATTATTACTATCTGCAAAATCATGCTATTTCCTTGCTAGGAAAATATAGTTATGTGTCAATAACATAAATATTGTCATTGATCATAATATACATCAGTTATATTTTTGATTAAAATTCTAGACTATAGTTAGAGGTAACAAAACTTTACCTCATAAATCATCACTGTAATCCAATTTGAATCATTATTCTTGATTTTCAGGAGACCTCTAATCCAGCTGGGAGAAAAAAGTCTCCAAGAGCATAGATAATGTGTAAAGCTTGATTAGATCAGCACATGACACAATATTCAAATTCTGATTTGGTATTTACATATTTTGTATTTAAAGAATGCTACAATTAACTTCAATATTACACTGTCAGTATATTGAATTACACTGTCAGCACATGATTGCATATATCAATTATCAAAGGTTTAGCCAATTCAATATTTATTATTTTTCCTTCTGAAAAGCATTGAATGCTTTTCCTTAATCTAAGGCTTTGAGACTTCTCTCTCATTACACTTTGAGCAAACAAAACTCATTTACCTTGAACAACAACCCAAAACAATGCAGATCCATGCAAACCCTTCTTCCAACACAATTCCATTTTCATCAATTTCTTGTGGTCAAATTTCATCTCCTCTCTTTATTATCATTTTTGCCATTTCATTGCTTCTTTTCTGCAGCCACCTGAACCAGTACAGCTACATCATAAAAGTTCTGAGCTACTACAAGCAATTGAAATTGTAAATTTTCCAGGCTGTTTGAGAGGTATATTGATTTGTCTTATATGATATAGTCCTAAATATGGTAATCTAGGTACAATATATATTGGAAGTTGTAATGTAATCCCATTGGAAACTACTACTTTGTTTGGTACATGTAAATTAAAAATATCTATCTGGTACATATCTCCCAAAACTTATGGTTATTTTCTATGCAACATGCTTTGATATCAAGTACAAAGGTTATGACCATGAATTGGGCTATTAAGATTTGATATCAAGTACAAAAATCATGTGCAAAATCAACTACATCTAAAACGTCTAATCTAGATTGGTTGATTAGACAATCCAAATTTTATTGTATAAACTTTTTTTTTAAATATAAATACTTCCTCTAGAATGAAATATAAACAAAAGTGATAGTTGAAAATTCAATGCATGTGGTTAAAAAGTTTATCCACATACATCAATTTTTCAACTATCTTTTTTACTTATATTTTATTTCAGAGCGAGTAGTTAATTTGAAATCTGATTGGTATGTGCAGCCACAGAGTTGTGGCGATACACACCGCATCGAAATTAAGTACACATTAGGGATTAAGTCTGGCTTAAATAATGTGGTTACATTTTTTGTTGAATTACAAAAGTTTTATGAAGTAACTTTAAGGTGAAGAAATATATCCGAGTTTAAGGTAAGGACCTTAAGACTTAAAACAATTACAAAAAATTTTATATTCACTTGTCTCTAATAAAATTAGCAAGTTCAAACTTAAAGCATTCGGATTAAATACATGTAATTTTTACCACTAAATCACAGTGATTTACATTTCACATGCATCCAAAAGATCAATAACTTCCCTGTGTGCAATCTGGTTCTATTAATTGTGAATCACATTTTACATTTCATATTCATCCAAAAGAGAGGGTTAGCTTTTTCTTATAGAAATAAATCAAATCTCAACATACCAAAAATATGAAAACATTGGTCAATGGTCAATGAACTAACTTGTCTTAGGGGACTTGAAAAACAAGGGAAACTCATAGACACACTTTCTTTGCAATTTCAAATTAAATTATAATGACACTACTTTCAGAAAATTTCAAATTAATTTGGCTTATTTTGAAGTGTCAATATTTAATAGCTGTTGTTATTTTCAACACGTAATCTAAAAGTGGTCTCTGTCTACTATCTATTCTTTGAGCTCTCTAATACAAAATATTTCTATTTCCATATTCAACCATTTGTTCATACAAACATGCTTCAGTTACAGCTATCTCATCTCTAATGTGTTCATCAATATCATCCTATTCAGAGTAACCAAGTAGCTGGCTTTCAATTAATTAGAGTAGGTCATTATTCATTTAAGGGTTTATTAAAGGGTTTTGGAAGAGGTTTTTTAAGGTTTTTGGAAAGGTGAAGGGGGATGTTTTTAAAGAGTTAAATCTATATTTTGATATATACAGGGCCCGGCCCAACTGCCTAAAGCAAAAATTTTAATGTGACCTTTAAAATTATAATTTTTTTAACATAATATTTATATAAAATCAATTTTGTGGAGAAAAAAATTTGACTTCATGACCAAGAATAATTGAGACTTTTTTGGTAATCAGTTAAGTTATACAAATGACTATAATTTATCTATCATATAATATACGTATAACCAAATTAAATTTTTAGAATCCTTTTTCTTTCCCCAAAATTTTGAGGCCTAAAATCCTTGCTTGGGTTGCTTGGCCCTTAGGCCGGCCCTGAATATATATGTGATAATGTTTTTTTTTTCCTTTTCAAAAAGAACAATATAATAGTATATGCTCATGTATTAAAATATCAAATCAAATATATATTCAACCCACAAACACACCTTTAAACTCCAATTTTTTTTATTGCAAATGTTAATATTTAGATATTAGGGATGACTGGTTTTAGTTGAGACCAGAGATGATTTGTTTCTAAAATTTCAATGGGATATTAGTTAATTGCAAAGCTACAAATTTGACTTTTTTGATTCCTTTTAATTTTTTTATGGAAGACTTTTCTAATTGAAATTTAATTTTACTATAAATAGATCAAGCAGTGATTTGTCGCAACACAAGTCAGATTTTAATGATTTATACAAATGGGGTGTTGTTTGAAATGAAATGTATCAATTCTATGTTTGGTTTTTACTTTCTACTGGTAGGAGATATGCATGATGCATGCGCCCACAATTCCATGTTTTAGTTTCTATTATTAAAATTTAAAAACTGTGATCACATCTATTTTTTTTCTAATAATTGATTTCCATAGTAATGATGATGATTCTGTTAATTCTTATAGTCCTATTTATAAGAAATATTTAGATTAACAAATTTTTTTTTTTAACAGGTTAAAATAAAATATATTAACACCAAAACGTCTCTCTAGCATAAAAAATGTACATGAAGACAAACAAAGTACAGTAAGGTATATACATCAAAACATACGAATCAAAGTACAGTAAGGTATATACATCAAAACATACGAATCAAAGAACGCTATTAAGCAGTTAATCCCATAAACATTAAAGGTTTAACCCACCAACAATGTACGTAAAAGAGTAAACAAGAATTATGAGCTTTCATCCATGAAAATGATAAAATTTTAACTTTGTAGACCAAGTGAGCAATTATAAGATTTTTCTCTTCTCAAGAAATTTAACATCACCTTGCATCCTCCCAAAGCACCTCTAATCAAAGAGATTTTCTGGAATCCTCCTTTGCCTCTCTGGATGAAATGTAATACGGATGGATCCGCTAATAATAGCACTACAGTTTACGGGGGAATATTTAGAAACTATAAGGCAGATTTTGTTTTCTGTTTTGCTGAGAACACCGGTGTTGGCAATGCTTTACACGCAGAGCTGTCAGGTGCTATGAGGGCCATTGAAATAGCAGCTTCAAGAAACTGGACTCACCTATGGCTGGAACTTGACTCTTCCTTGGTTGTAAATGCTTTCAAGTCTAATTCCATGGTGCCTTGGCATTTAAGAAATAGATGGTACAATTGTTTATGTTTAACTAGAAATATGAATTTCATGGTTTCTCGGATCTTTAGGGAAGGTAACCAGTGTGCTGATAGCCTAGCCAATGTAGGGTTAACTCTGGATCATCTAACTTGCTGGTATAATCTTCCTTCTTATATTCAGAAACCCTTTATAGTAAACAAGATAGGTTGGCCTATCTTTAGATTTGTACCCTCTTGAGGAGGTTTTGGTTTGGTCCCCCTCCTCTTTTGTTGTTTTTTTTGGTTTTTCTTTTAATATATTTCTGGTGGTAGTAGCTTTCTGCCGCTCCACTTTTGGTTTTAAAAAAAAAAAATCAACACGGCTAATTCCAAGTATTTCTCCGGACCACCAATCTTTAAGTTTTTCAATTAGTCTTTAAAATTATTTAAGTTTGTAACAAATTAGTTTTTAAGTTTTTTTTTCTTCTAATAAACTGGTTATTTAAGTCATAAAATTATTTCACCATTACTCTATTTTCTTCAAATTTAGTTAAAAAGTACTGATGTGGATGTACAATGCTAAGTTGGTGGGTCCAAATTCACTGCTCTCTCAAAACTAAGGTTCATATGTGTAGTATTCAATCTTGATTTTAAACGAAATCAATCGATTACTTGATTTATAATGTTGTTCATGAAACATTTATGTGTAAAATTATGATTGAATTTAGAAACAAAAAGGAGAAAATATGTGTAGGTAATCATCTTTGATATCATAAACAATTTATGGATCTGTCACCTCAATGTTAAATGGTAATGTAAGCTTTTGTTGAGGAAGTTGAATGAAAAAAGTGTGATAATGTAAATATTTTATGACTTAAAAACTAATTTATTATAAAAAGAAAATTAATGGACTAGTTTCCTGAAAAACAAAATTAAATTTTTAATTTTTTAGAAACATCTAACTTAAACAACGACAAGAGGTATTTGACCCTTAATATTATTTTTTTCCATTGATATATTTTTTTTCGGTTACATTTTTTCCATCGATATTAATAACAATAATTAAAATACACACACAAACAATGACAATAAAAGAAGGGTGCAAATATCCATTAAAATAGGGTGCAAAAATTAAATAAAATACCGTTACATGGGTTGGGCTTGGGGCCTGAACTAAATGGTCCCATTTTCTTCATAGATGTGGATGAGGATTGCTTTTTAGGCCCTTCAATATCTCTAGGCTCCCTAAAAATATGAAAATAACTTTTATAAGACGTCCGATACTTAAATACCAGTAGATCATTTTATATTTTCACATTTTACACCTTCAGTCTGTACATACCGGCTGCACGTTTTCACAGTTGCACATACAGTAGTTACAGTTCGGAGGAACATTTTGAAATTTCTATTTTACACCTCCGGTATATACATACCGTACTCCATGTAGTTATATATAAAAGAGTGCAGTTTTTTAGGAGTTATTTTCTATTGTGCACTCAGCTTCAATATTGTTCTAAACCTTGCATTTTTTGGGCAATTTTGTTGTGTTTTCATCACAATCAATAGAACAAATAGCGTCAATCTTCACTCAATTGCAAGCAATTAGCAGGTAAACCTTACTTCTTCCTCTCTCATTTTGTTCTTGCATAATTTTTTAGAGTTCTCTCATAATCAATGAAAAGTTTGATCTTTTTTTTTTTAAAAATTTTGTGCACCCTACCAAAATTTTGTGAATTTGCCAATAGAGCATAGCATGTACATACGAATAACAAATTCACGCTACAATTCATGTGCAACAGAACTGCTACGGTCATATATACAGAAAACAACCCTAGGTTCAACTAGAAGAGTGTCAAATTGAATGAAAATAACTTTGAGGTATTCTGAAGTGAATACTAATAAAAGACCTGCAACAACAGTTAATGCCACTACTTTTTTTTTTTTTTAATAGCTAAAGTTTTCATTAAAACCAACTCATGTATAAGGAATACTCGAGATTGAGTCAAAGATACAACATAAAGAAAAAGCAAGGAATTGTTATCAACGCAAATTGTCTATAATTAGAGTGCATTGAGTCAATCCAAACTGTTATCAACCCAATTTGCCTACAATAACACAAGCATATACTAACAATAATGCTTATCTTAATGTTAGCAACCCAAATTTTATTTTACTTTTTTGTCATTTATTTATGCATTAGGTAGTATTCTCGTGCTTTTGTTTTACACTTTTTTTTTAAACAATAATACTTTTGTTTACATTTTAATCATTTTATAATTTTAATGCATTTGTTTACAACATATAATGAGATTTTTAACAGAATTTATTGTTTTAATACATTGGTTTATACATTTGCTTGGTATTTAAATGTATTTCTTTACACTATAATGAGTTTTTTGTTTACACAATTTTTTTTGTTATGTATACATAGTTATGGTTGACCGTGTTGTTGTTCCAAAGCAGGATCCAGAGGCCTATTCCGTTGATGTTTCAAAGTTTTTTGTTACGAAAGAGAAAAAATAAGTATGAAGATAGAGAGGAGATGATTAATTGGGTTCGTTGTCAAGCAATAGAGGTTGGATTTACACTTATAATAGATAAATTCTATAGTGGTTCCGAACGTAGAAAACCGAAGCTTGTTTTAGCTTGTGAAAGAAGTTGCGTGTATAAAGGAACAAAGAAGTCTAAACGAGAAGGCACATGTTCAAGGAAATGCGGGTGTCCCTTTAGGTTGTGCAGTTATTTTAGTGCAACAAAACTCTAGTGTCTAAAAATTGTTTCTGGACTTCATAATCATAAGATGGAGCCAACGTTAGAAGGTCATATGTTGGTTGGTCGTTTAACTGCAAAAGAGTCAAAGATTGTTGGTAACATGGTAAGAAATTTGATAAAACCGAAAAATATTATGTTGGATTTGAAAGGTATACGGAAAGACAATATGACAGTTGTCAAACAAATTTGCAATCCACGTCAAAGATACAAACTGAGTATCAGAGGTTCAAGAACAGAGATAGAGGAGCTAGTCCAAAAATTTGAAGAAAACAACTATGTTTTCAATTACAGAATGGTTAGTGGGTTTAAAACTGTACAAGATATATTTTTTGTACATCTTGAATCTATGAAATTAATGGTGATGGATTCGACTTATAAAACCAATTAATACAAAATGTCGTTGTTTGAGATTGTTGGTTTGACGTCAACTGAGATGACATAGAATGCCGGGTTTTTTTTTTGTCAAGTAGTCTAGTGGTTGGAACTCACACATTTTAAATATGCAGAAGTGAGGTGGTAGGGGTTCGAACCGAGCTAAGTTCACGAGGACAGCCAGATTTGCTTTTTTAACTAATGAGAGAGGAAAATTTCACTTCTACAAGAGTGCGTTATTTTCTATGATTATTTTATATGCAACATCCTTTGACATACAAAGGTTATGACCATGAATGGGGCTATTAAGATTTTTGCTATCAACCACAAAGATTATGTGCAAAGTCAACTACATCTAAAACATCAAATCTAGATTGGTTGATTAGACAATCCAGATTTTATTAGTAAAATTTGATTTATTTTTATTAAATATAAATACTTATTTTCTTAAATTTTTTATAAATACTTAGTTTGAAATCTGTCTAAATATGTTATGTGCAGCCACAAAGTTGTGACGGTACACACCGCATCGAAAATTGAGTACACTTTTTTCATTCGAGGGAATGTGGTTACACTTTTTTGTCGATTAACAAAAGTTTTATGAAGTAACTTTAAGGTGAACAAATATATCAGAGTCTAAGGTAATAAAGATTTCAAGACTTAAAACAATAACAAACAAATTTATATTAACTTGTCTCTAATAAAATTAGCAAGTTCAAACTTGAAGCCTTCGGACTAAATACATGTAATTTTTACCACTTTAAATCAAATTTCACTTTCACATTCATCCAAAAGATAATAACTTTCATGTGTGCAATCTAATCCTATTCGTTATGAATCACATTTTACATTTCACATTCATCCAAAGGAGAGGGTTAGCGTTTTCTTAGAAATAAATCAAATCTGAACATACCAAAAATATGTAAACATTGGTCAAATTAAATACTAAAGTCGACGAACTAACTTGTCTTAGGGGACTTGAAAAAACAAGGGAAAGCTCATAGACATACTTTCTTTTTTTAAACAAAGGAAGCTTGCGAAAAAACCAAGCTCCGAGAAAGTATATTGATAATCAAAAAAAGAAACAAAAGAGAGGGGGGACAAACAACCAAAACCCTCCAAAGATCAACAAAATCTAAAATAAGGTAGGCCCATCCTATTTCTAGTAAAAGCTTCCCTAATCCGATAAGAGAATGGTTCTACTAGGTTAAGACTTATTTCCTTCAGGAAGATACTTGTTTCCTGAATTATTAACTAGTTACCTCCCAGGTTCAGCAGATTTTACTCAATATTAATAATGTCACCTCCTAAGTACTTACTACTAGGGTCAACTCGCTTTCGGTATCTTTCGCTAGTTATAACTAAATACTTCCTAGACAAATAGATATTAGTATCAAGATATAAATATCAAGATATAAACACCAAGATAGTAATATCAATATTAGGTTCTGTCACAACCTAAGTATCTAATCTAGGGTTGCGCTACTACAGAAATAAACTAAATTCCTAATAAAACCTAATAGCGAACAAAAGATAAAAACGACATTAAATTAAATAAATATCCAACAAAAATAAATAGAGGTTCATCATAGAACTCTAACCTAAAATGAATTAGTTAAACATGGTAACTAAAAACAAATTACTAAAGATATAAACATACCCTATAAAATCAAGGAGAAGATAGAAACTTCTCTGAAGCTCTAGAGTTGCCTTCCTCTTGAACTGCTCCAGTTCTGAACGAGAAATTATGAATGAAGAATGTTGGTATTTATAGTGAGAGTTTTTAACCGTGTTGGGCTAAAAACGCGGGCTTTACCCATAAAAAGTAGGAAAAGACGCTTGCGCTCTGCACATTTTGGCTGCTCTAGGCGCATGGGTGTGTAGCACAACCCATGCTCTAGGCGCATGGTATGTTTTTGCCATGCTCTAGGCACATGGTGCTGCCTCTCGGGCCCAATTTCTCCAATTTTTCGTCGTTTTAGGTCGTCGTCTTCAAATAGCTTGCCTCGGAACTTGGACACAAAATTTCTCCCACTGTAAAGTCTATTGAAACCTCTTGAATCTTCATTCCTGGTCTTCCTAAATTTTTCACAAATCTTTGGTTGTTCTTGATTTGTTCGTGAATTACTTCAGAAAACCCCCTAAAATTGTTATGTTTTGGGAAAACTAGAATTACAGACTCAAATATAAAAAACATTACAAAAGTTCCAAAATCATAGGCAATCGTTCTAATACTCCTCCTTTTTGCTGCTAAAACCTACTGAAAATGACTGAAAAACATGCTAAGAATAACCTAAGATGACCTGTCATCATCGTACCCTTGTTATAGGACTTCACAAGCTTTGAATTGTATCCCTTATATCTTGATGGATTATGTCCTCATCAGGTTGATTACTATGTTATTAGAATTTTTGGTTATTTGACCTTGTTAGGTTGTTTTGTATCTTATCACCCTTGTGAGTTGATTATTTTTTTGCTACACCGAGTTAGGATATATGTCCTCCTGATTTTGTACTCTTTCCTTTAATTTTAATCTACTTAAGGGTGACGTGAGGCCTTTTGCGAACCTTTTTTTTAAGTTCTTTGCGAATATTAAGTTTAAGATAGAGATCAAAAAACAAAATTGAGTGAGAAAGTATTGGTTTAAAGCCCATATATATAGTTTCTATTAATGCAGTAAATTTGGATCCTCGTGAAGACATTAGTGTTCTTCCTCTAAAATAATTTAATAAATTAATTCATGAATATCAAACCCAACGCCTCAAGAAATAGAGCTTCATGTATCATGAATGATTGTCAGAAAAGAAAATTTTGTTCGACATGACTGAAAGACTCTATTAGAACAATCATGTCAATTTTTATTTAATTTATGGAACTACATAAGATGAATGTCAATATAGTGTTTTTTAATAGCGACATTAAGTAAACAATATGGTGCAATCAAGAAAATTCTATGTCAATAGACATAAAGTGGGTGGTTTGAATAGTCGCGGAATCCTCTTATGAGTTAATAAATTTGTCTCGTTAATGATACCAAAAAGTGTCATAAGGTAATTGTCTTATTTGGTTTTGAGATGAATGTTATATATAATTTTGGGTTTTTCAAGGTCAGTGGGAGTAAATTTATATTCATAGTTTGATGTGTTAATTTTATTTTATTTACTCAATAGTGATATAGACTAATTATTCAAAGTTGATAAATCATTTGGACTAACAAAGTTTACTGATGAAATATTTTGTCAGCACCTATATTGTGTTAGACATTTTGATACTTTGAGATTATTCTCAAAATATTATTTCGATATCACAAACAATTATAACGATAAACTTGAAAATTCAACATGAAAGACAAAAAATTAAGGGACACCTCAATCATCAAGGGAGATTGCTTAGCATCGTTGTCTAAAAGAAAATATGAAAATATGAAAATTAAGTATTTTCATATATGCTCTAATTGTGGTGTGTGCGCGCGCAATACATAATAAATCCATTTAGCGGATACTTAAGACATTCAAATTTGAATTGTTGAAAAAGGAAACCATAAGAATTGTAAAAAAGAACAAATGCTCACATATCAAATATCTGATAATATGACTGTTACATCCCATACTGCTTACAGGATTGCTGACTGACCCTACAAACCAACACGAGTCTTTTCAATGTGTTTTGTTTTCACTCGCACGCTTACCGGAAAATTTCCCAGTAGGTCACCCATCCAAAGACTACTCCAAGTCAAGCACGCTTAACTGTGAAGTTCTTATGAAATGGGCTACCAAAAAGAAAATGCATCTTGTTGATAGAGGTAGTACCAAACAATTCTTATAAGTCTTCCTTCAACCATGTAGTCTCATACCTACACGGCCTCAGGATCCCTCTCATTCTGATGTGATTCGATTCTTCTAGAAGTCGTCGGGAGCCGCTCATTGTCATGTCTTGTGCACTGTAACCACTCCACTCCCTCGTCAGCCTTGGGTGTTACATGCTCACCAGCTTCCGCCTGGTTCGTCCCCGAACCACACTGTACTGGGAGAGGTCTACTCTGATATCAATTGTTACAACCCATACTGCTTTTATAATTGTCGACTGATCCTACAAACCAACACGAGTCTTTTCAGTGTGTTTTGTCCTCACTCACATGTTTACCAGGAAACTTCCCGGTAGGTCAGCCATCCAAAGACTACTCCAAGTCAAACACGCTTAACCGTGGAGTTCTTATGGAATGGGCTACCAAAAAGAAGATGCATCTTGTTGATATATGTAGTACAAAACAATTCTTATAAGCATTTCTTCAACCATGCAGTCACATACCTGCACGGCCTCGAGATCCCGCTCATTCCGGTGTGATTCAGTTCGTCTAGAAGGTGTCGGGAGCCGCTCATTGTCGTGCCTTGTGCACCGACGACTACTCCCCGCCCTCGCCAGCCTTGGGTTTCTCCTAATCTATACGCCTGGTGTCTCCCCTAATCTACTCATCATGTGTAGTTATGGTGGAAAGGTATGTGTGTGTCCTTTGTATGCTGATCTGAATGTAACGGCAGGACCTGAAGATCAGGCCTGCCGAGGTGAATGAGTCTTGTATCCTGGAATTGTCAGGGTTTAGGTAGCCCGAGTGCAATTCCTAATTTGAAATACCTTATCCGGCATTATAAGCCGGTTATCCTCTTTCTTAGTGAGACATTAGTCCACCACAATAAAATTGAGGAATTCCGTTATTTTCTTGGTTTTGATTTTTCTTTTTTTGTTGACTGCGTTGGTAGAAGTGGTGGTTTAGCATTTTTTTGGAATTCGTCTACAAATTGTCAAATTTTAGATTACTCTCACAATCACATTTCTGTACAAGTTATTGATCCTGAAAAAGGTCCTTGGCGGTTAACAGGCTACTATGGGTATCCTAATGGTAGTTGTAGACGTGCTTCGTGGGACATGTTACATCAATTATCTCATCAGTCTAATTTACTGTGGTGTATCTTCGGTGATTTTAACAATATTATGGATGCAAGTGAGAAGAGAGGGCGTAATCTTGGCTCGAATTGGCTTATCAATGGCTTTCGACAAGCTGTCCTAGACTCCGGTCTCTCAGATGTCCCTATTGAGGGGTATCCTTTTACCTGGTTTAAAAGTTTTGGAATTTCGCGTGCAGTAGAGGAACGGCTTGATAGAGCATTAGCTAATAATGGTTGGTTTGAATTCTTTCCTAGTGCTTCCCTTGAGAATCTTGTTGCCCCGGCCTCTGACCATTACCCCATCCTTCTGGAGTGGGTTCCAAAGGTTAGACCAAACCGGGCTCGGCGTACTTTCAAGTTTGAAAATGCTTGGAAGCTAGAACCGGGTTTTAACGCTCTTGTAACGGATAGGTGGAACTCTTATAAATCTGATCCGTTGTTGGAGCGTCTTCAATCATGTGGGGAGGATATGTTTCATTGGAGTCGTGCTAATTGTCGTTGACTTAAACAAGAAATTGATGAATGCCGCAAGCAGATTGAGTTGATGCGCAGAAGCCATGTAGGAGAAAGCCAGGATCAGCTCTTGCTCTTGAGAAAGAAAATGAATCAATATATTTTACAAAACGACGGGTATTGGCGCCAACGTGCCAAGACCCACTGGTATAAATATGGAGACAAAAATACAAAATTCTTTCATGCTTCAGCTACTTCAAGGAAAAAAGGTAAACCGCATTCTTTCATTAGAAAATGAGCAGGGTATTAAGGTGACAAATAATGCGGATATGTGTGCTGTGGCCAAAGATTATTTTGTCAATTTATTTCAGCAAAAATAAAGTACATTGGCTCCGGTGCTTGATATGATATCATATAGTATAACATTAGATGATAATTTTCAACTCACAGCTCATTTTTCTAAAGAAGAATTTCGTGTGGCAATCTTTTCTATGCATCTGGACAAGTGTCCAGGTCCTAATGGGTATAACCTGGGCTTTTATCAACACCTTTGGAACCTATACAACGATGATATTTTTAAGGATTGCATCTTTTGGTTGGATTCCGGTCATTTCCCCTCTAATCTCAATACTACAATATTGCTCTCATTCCCAAAGATAACAATCAAACCATTATGCGTGATTGGCGTCCCATTTCCCTTTGCAACGTTCTTTATAAGTTAATTTCTAAAGTTCTAGCGAATAGGTTGCAAGGTGTTCTGTCAAAGTGTATATCTGACTGTCAGTCGGCTTTTGTGCCGGGGAGATCCATTTTAGATAATGCCATGGTAGCTATTGAAGTCCTACACTCTATGAGAACTAATACTAGAATTGATGATGGTAGTGTAGCCCTTAAGCTGGATATTAGTAAGGCTTATGATCATATTGATTGGGACTATCTGAAGGGAGTTATGAGTAGAATGGGTTTTAACTCGCAATGGATTAAATGGATGACAATGTGTGTTGAAACAATTGATTACTCAGTCTTAGTCAACAGTGAGGTGGTTGGTCCGATTATTCTGGGTCGAGGATTGCGTCAAGGCGACCCTCTTTCTCTCTATTTGTTTATTATTTGTGCTGAAGGTCTTTCCTCCTTAATCAGGCGCGTAGAGGCTAGAGGTGATCTTCGTGGTACTTCAGTGTGTAGGGGGGCTCCTCCGGTTACTCATCTATTGTTCACAGATGATTGTTTTCTCTTTTTTAAGGCAACAGAAATTCAGGCACAAGTTATGCACTCAATTCTATCAACTTATGAAGTTGCATCCGACCAAGCTATCAGTTTACCAAAGTCTGAAATATTTTATAGTCGCAAAGTGTCAGACACCCTGCAACACTCGATAACCAATATTATGGGTGTACAAGTTGTTCTTGGCACATGCAAGTATCTTGGTTTACCTTTGATGATTGGCAGGAATCGGACATCAGTTTTCTCCTCTGTGAAGGATCGTGTGTGGCAGAAAATAAACACTTGAAGTAGTAAATGTCTATCGAAAGCGGGTAGGGAGGTTATGATCAAATCTGTTTTGCAGGCTATTCCATCTTATGTTATGAGTATTTATATGCTGCCTCCGTCTATTATTTCTACCATAGAGAAGATGATGAATTTGTTTTGGTGGGGCCATGGTGGGTCGAGAAATAGGGGTATCCATTGGTTATCTTGGGAGAAGATATCTATACATAAGTCTCATGGTGGTATGGGTTTCAAGGACCTAACTGCTTTTAATTTGGCGATGCTAGGCAAACAGGCATGGAAGTTTATGTCAGAGCCTCATTCCTTGGTTTCTCGAATTTTCAAGGTGCGCTATTTTCCTAACAACAGTTTTATGTCAGCCTCTTTGGGGCATAATCCTAGTTAAGTTTGGCGGAGTATCTTGAAAGCTCGTTTCATTGTTAGAGGGGGCTCAGTGGTGTATTGGGTCAGGTACCTCCATCCCTATTATGAATGAGCTTTGGTTGGTCAACAGAGCTCGTATTGAGTTTAATATTCCGAACACACATCTGTTACAAAATTTTGTGGTTAATAGCTTACTTCACCCTCTCGCGAAGTCCTAGAATGAGGATATTATTCATTAAATGTTTGAATCTGATACAGCAGCTCGTATTTTACAAACTCTGCTGTTTGTACAAGTGGTAGATGACCGATTGATTTGGAAAGCTGAGAGGAATGGCTTGTATTATGTTAAAAGTGCTTATCGCCTCTGTGTGAAGGAATTGGTTGATACTTCTCATTTTCGGCAACCTGGACTTTGGTCTGGAATCTGGTGTTTAAAAGTTCCTCCGAAAGTTAAGAATTTGGTGTGGCGCATGTGTCATGGTTGTTTACCTACACGTGTCCGACTTCAAGATAAAGGAGTCCATTGTCCCCTTGACTGTGTTACCTGCGAAGGACCTCTGAAAGATATGCAACATGTTTTCTTTGATTGCACTTTTGCTTTGCAGATTTGGATTAGAGTTGGACTTTGGTCTGAAGTGCAACATGCCTGCACTCACGCAAGTAGCGTTGCTGTCTCTATTTTTCTTTTATTGTAGAAGCTTCCGCGTGTACAAAGTCAACAATTTGCTGCTCTATTATGGAGCTTTTGGAAGCACTGGAATTTACGACTTTGGCAAGGCGAGAATGAGACAGTTGCACAGGTTGTGGATAGAGCTCGGTACCTCATGGAGGATTGGAATTTGGCAAAACTCCTACTGCTGAAGTGCATGGCAGCAGTTCTGAAGTGCATAACAACAGAGAAGACATGTATAACAGTAGAACAGATCCGCACAGCAGCACTACAGTCGCGCGCAGCAGAACAGCAACACATTTCGACATAACAGATGCACATGACAACATTGCAGATGCGCACTGCAGCAGCATGAATGTGCAGGGTGAGCCTGCACCTTCCACCAGCTCGGTATCAACCTTGATAGGGCAGCGATGGCATCCAGGCATGTTTCCTTTTTCATGGCAGTGACCTCACATGGGTAGAGTTAAATGTAACGTGGACGCCTCTTTCTCAGCTAACATGAACATCACAGGGATCAGGATGTGTATTCGTGATGAAGAGGGCACTTTTGTTCTTGCTAAATGCATACCATTATCAATTTTGCACACTGTTAATGTTGGAGAAGCCTTAGGTCTCTATTATGCATTGGAATGGCTTAGTGACATGAGGTTCGATAATGTTGATTTTGCTTTGGATTCCAAAACTAATGTGGATGCTTTCAACCATACTTGTCCAGATATTACTGAATTTGGACTTATTATCCCCGCTTGCAGAAGTATGTTTAGGTCGAAGTTTACAAACTCTAAGGTTGAGTTTAATCGGCGACAAGCAAATGAGGTAGTTCACGCCCTTGTCGGGGTTGCCGCATTATTAGCTAGTCTCATTACTTATTCTATTGTACCTCGTTGTATTGAACATTTGATTATTAATGAAATGCTATAAGCACGTTTTATTAAAAATTTATAAATTTCATTAACTTATACTCCTTCATTTCCTTTTTAAGTGTCTCTTTTGAAGAAAAATTTAGTTTGAGTTTAGTCACTTTCAAATTTTAATGGAACATTAAATGTTGTCTTACCAATATTACTCTTAGTTATTTATTGCGGAGAGAGAAATATATAAAATGAGATATTAAATAAATAAGGCTATTATAGTAAAAGTACAAATTATTGTATCAAAAGTAGTAACTTTTATTGATTGTCTTGGTTTGTATAAAATGTCAAAAAGTAACAACTAAAAAGGAACAGAGGTAGTATATCGTTGTTGTTGAAATATGGAAAATATAGAGATATATTTCATGCTAGATGACTCAGTTTTTGGAAACATGTCGTTGATCGAATTGTTGCTAGATTGTTGTCGTGGAACCATAAATTTTTATCTTTTGGGGATCACCTGGTTCTTCTGAAATCTGTCCCATCCTCTCTTCCGGTTTACTTTCTTTCTTTTTTCAAGGCCCCTACAGGTATAATCTCTTCCCTTGAATCTTTTTTTTTTTTTTT
>Ga0315914_1001248_pt1 | contig 37325 bp, 20 predicted proteins | sample MpolenodulesMG_FD_203920 | JGI IMG/M metagenome (GOLD analysis project Ga0315914, IMG submission 203920) | Medicago polymorpha root nodule microbial communities from Los Angeles, California, United States - elongated nodules | ecosystem: Host-associated > Plants > Roots > Nodule | place: USA...
TTCTGAATCTAGTATGTTAATTCTTGTCTACTGAGTATCTTTTATCTTATTTTTCTTTTGGCTAGAATGCTTATATTGAACCAGCATTACCTCACAGGTATTACTGTTTTCTATGTCAAATCTTGATACGATGCCTATTAATTTTCATTTCTGCTATATCAAATGTGATTATATACTCTTAAGGTTTAATCAAGCGCATCTATTTTGTTAACGTTGATACCCTGTTCCTTTTGACTAAAAAAATATATATTTAAATACTGGATTAGGTCAATATCTAAGATATAAACAGTTAAAAGCGCATGAAGCTATCTGATCTTTCATTGCTCACTATGTTTCCTGCCTCTCTGATGGCATAGAGAATTAAGTTTGCTTTAAATTTTCTTGCAACATAGATATAATTTTATATTTTACTTCTCATAAAAAGTGCAACGCTTCTTTCTGCACGTTGGAATAAACAATTGACTTTGCTGAATATTTCTTACTGAATATGATCATTTTAGTAATTTTAACATTGGGCGTGGAATTTATAAACTCAAAACAGACCTGTTGGAAGCTTATGTTTGACTTAGAATGAAATTTCAAGTTCTGCTTAATGTTTAATATTAATCAGAGAATATTTTTCTTACAATTTCATTACTTGTATGGTTAATTCAAATACAGAGTCATGGCAAATGCTTGGCTGATTTATGTGGGGCATTGCATTGTGATGCTGTGATGAATTCCAAATCCCCTAGAAGCAAGTGTAATCCAGCAGCTGCTGCAAGAAACCGTCACCTATGTGAGGTTGCTTTCATTTTTTTTCTTTAATTTACTTTTATGTTCATATATAAACTTTTCTACCTAATCTATATGCATTCTTTATTTATCAGAGTCTTGCTGACAGTTGTTTTCCTATAAGTGAGGGTCCATCAGCAAGCCGTCTTCATGGTATACTTATATTTTCTTTTTCGGTTAACTCTATTGTTCCACCATGATGTCACTGGTCACACCTTTTTTTTTTCAATTTCTTCTTATTTTTTTATTTTACACTTTGTTGATTAGTTTCTTATGTTTATTGTGCATTGTAGAATTGTTTCTGCACCAATTTTGTGATGCTCACTCCTGCTCAGGGAAACATAAACCCTTCTCTAGAGGAGGCAAGGTAAGGCCTGATTATCTCACCTGTGAAATTAATTTTCATTATGCCTTTTATTAAAATTATGTGATTGATAAGTTCAGCAATACAGGGATATGTATACTTCCACTCACAGAGTATCTATGTTGGGAGGTTTTAGGCCTTGTGCTATTCACAAATTTGATAGTAAAAAGCCTTAAACATTACTTGAATGGTTGACTAGTAAAGTGCCTTATTAACATTACTTGAATGGTTGACTTTTGGCTAGCTTAAATCATTATCTGAGGCCAAAACCGTCAGACTAGCTTTCCTTTTCTTTCTTTTTTGAAATGAGTAGCTTTCCTTTTCTATCAGGAAGCTTTTATAATTTTTAGGCTTTAGCTTGCTGTCTTTTCAATAATCAATACATTATGCGGTGCCACAGTTTCTGAAGATTTTGGGTTCACTATAACTAATTTATTCTTGAAGTGAATACATATTAGTAAGCTATTTATTTAATTGTGATACTTTGCTTCTCCAGGGCCAAGGAAGTTTCTTTCGCCTGGCTGCCGGAGCATTGATCTTAGTGCTACTTCCTGTGTTCTATCTCTTTATTTATTTGATACAAAGGTACAATTTATATATTTTTCAAGCTCTTTAACCAATCAAGATTTTTCAGCAATATCTCACAAAACTGTTGGGCAAATTGCAGTGATGAGAATGGTCGAACTCAAGATCTTCGTCGCATCTCCAAATCTGGATGGAAAGCAAAGCCATCATGATTTGCTGTTTGGTAATGTTTCTCTCTTTTAAATTGTTATCTTTTGGTTACTTGCATGGCAGAATGGGCTGCAATAACACAAAATTGCCGTGAATGAACAATGGATTTGTGACATGTTGATTGTCAATTAATTTTGATGATCCTGCTGTCACATCCTTCTTTCTTCATTTCGCCTAAGTTTTATTTTACATGTACTATATTACTTGTAACTCTTAATGTACTATCACTTACATGCACTAGTACTTTCTATGCCTCATTATTGGTCTTATTTTCTTACTTTTTTACATTGCTTTATTATGTGTGTGTACATTGTCCAAAGAGAAATGATTCGCCGACAGACATTAAAGTTCTGATGTCGAATATGGTATCCATTGGTTATTGTGTGTATTTTTGAAATGTGTGGAAGCTGTAGAAGATAAAAAGTTAAGAGAGATAGAGATTAGCACGTATGGTGTCTATATTTTGATGTTCAAATAGCATACTTGTTTTCTAATTTACATGACCAATTTAAGTAATTCAGTTAACATTACCTTATTCTCAAATGAGTGACCATAGATTGCTTATTTTTTCTAATGGTTTACCTTAAGCTTATTTTAATTATAACTAATTCACCTTAAATTTTACTTCTACTATGCACATTTTATGGAGGTATTGTTTTGTATACCGAGAAACATTTTATGATGTAACACATTGTTTGCTTAGACTACATGTATTCTGATTCTCAACTGGAATTTATGAGCGGGCTGTTCCGTACCAGTTCTCCAATTTATTCATCAATATTCAGTTCTACTGAAACTCTTTCCATTCTGTCCTTTAATCCCTGCCCTCTCAAAGTTATGCTCCACCTAATGACTTTTATTTTTACTGAAGCAAAACCTCTTATCATGTGTAACTCTTTTACTTCTGCAGGTTAGACTGTAGCAGTCATCATCTATGATGAATGGGTTTACAAAAGTGGAAAATGTAATGCCTAATGTTGATTTTGGACCCCGAAGTAGATTCTCTCTGCATGTATGTGTCGAGGAAAGGAATTGAGAAGTATTATGAGTGCATGAAGGAAATCAAACTTCGCATTGCTCCAATGTCTAACACACATTTCCTGAGGTAGTTAAGGGCATGAAAGCATTAATTGAAGATCATACATCTTTTGTCCATTTAGCTATCAATTGGGATTGTTCTAAAAATAGCTAAAAATGTGTTTGCACCATTAACCACTCTCACAGTCACTGATGTAAGCTGTTTGGCATTCTTTAGAAAATCCACGCACAAAGCATTCATACATGTTAGAATTACATTGGTGCATTAGCAAAAAAACATTGTGTACACTTAAAATATTAAAATAGAAGGAATTTAATAACTGTTTATTGGGAATTGTTGTGTGTATTTGCATTTTACAGATATGATTTTATGTTACATTTACAAATAGTGGTGGCACCGATTCCGTGAGTATAAGTATTTAAAGAACTCTCACTCCTTCTCACATCATGCTTAGAAAGGGATTTGTAATATAACACAGCTTTTCATCACGTATAAACGAGGTAGGAAAGAGTTTGTTCCTTCAATGGAGAACGGAGGAGTGTTCTAATTTACGAACTTCAATATGATTCAGAGATTAAGGGTGCGTTTGTTTTAGCTTTTAGAAAAAATAGATTTTTGAGATAAAAGAATCTAGAGATTTTTTTTTAGAGATTTTTAAAAAAATCTAAAGCTATTTCTGTTTGTTACTATCATAAAAATCATTTTTTTAAGATTTGAAGCTCTTATACTTGAGTTCTTATGTTTAGAAGAAAATAGATTTTGGAAAAGCTACTTGAAATAGTTTTTCATTTTGAGGCTAAAAATGACTTTTTTTTTTTAACAAAATGGATTTTTAAAAAATCTAAAACAAACACTATAAAAATAAAAAAGTGATTTTTTTAGATAAAAAATAGATTTTTTTTCCAAAAAAATCCAAAACAAACGGACGCTAAAAATTTGACGAATGACCAACGTGTCATTATTTATTTTTTCATACTAAGTTTTTTTTCTCCTTGTTGTTTTTTAAACCCGAGTTTACAACTCTTAATTAGACTTTATTAATCTTTTGCTCGAACTTTTAATTATCAGATTTTTTTTTTGAGAACCGGAGAGTTAACCAAAAAATTTATACAAAATTTAGTTTCCATAAGTTTTTATAGATAACTAAAATTGGACTCTTGGAAATTCTTTATTGTCTTAGCATAGTGGAGTTTTTGAATTTTATATGCTACTTTTGATTATTAATAACAATTATCTCTACATTTCAACTTTGAGGTGAAGTTTATTCGACGACAAACAAATATAATTGCTCACTCTTTAACTAGGGCAGCTAGTTCATGGACTAATTGTCATATTTTTGAATTTTTTCCTTTTTGTATTGAACTCTTTCTTCTTAATGATATGAATTAATTTTGCTCGTCAAAAAAACTAAAATTGATCTTCACTTTTTAGATTAAATAAAAATTATCTCAATTCAAAAACTTATTTTAATTTTTTTCTATGGCTTGTTCCGAGAGTCAATTTCCAATGTTAAACATTCTTAAATAGTCTATGTGAAAATACCCTTAAAAAAGGCTTAATTGAAAATTTTGTCCTCCAATTTTCACTATTTTGCAAATTTGGTTCCACTATTTTAAAATTTAATAGTTTTGGTCCCTCCATCATATTTTTGGACTAAAAACTAGTGATAAACGATACAATGATGAAAAAAGATCAATTTAAAAGAAATTATAAGAAAAATCTTCATTTTTTTTTTACTTAAAACATGTTATATCGGCATCACCATATTTTTAAATCAAATATTTTTATGGAAAAATAGGAGGATAAAAACTGCAATTAAATAAAATAAAAAAAATAGATTTTGCTTTAAAGGCCGTTGAAGGCCCACAACCACGAACCAGTACAAAATCAAAGAATAGAGACATTGACCCTACAGCACCACTGGTCAATTTTCTCACTCACAAACCGTAATAATGGCCGTTTGGTCTCTTCGCCCTACGACATGCCCATGCCCATGCCCATGCCCATGCCCATGCCCACCCTCACTCTCACCACTACAATCTTCTTCGGGTTTCACTACAACTAATTTTCGCCATGTTTCATTTTCAACAATCGCGTACCCTACACTTTCCGTCAAATATTCCAGTTACAATGTACAAATCAATATCGTAGACGACGACGACGAACCCGAAGATAAACTCATCAATCGCTTCAGAAAAGAGGTTATTATGGCTGGAGTTTTTCAAGAATGCCGACGCCGAAGATTCTTCGAGACTCCTCAAGACAAGATCAAAAGGAAAGCCCGAGAAGCTGCTAAAAGAAACCGTAAACGGTATAATTATTTACTTCTTCCATCAACTTTCGTTTATTTCCATTCATTTTAAACAAATTTCGTATTAATAGTTGTTCATGTTAGGATTTCAAAGATATGCACGTCAGTTTTACTAATTATTTTGGTACTATTGTGCAAACTAATTTTACACTGGCATTCAATCAAAACTATGATGTTATGACATTAAAAAATAGAGTTCTATCTGAGTATCAGTGTAAAACTGACAATTTTTTGTGTATGCCCATTACAGTCTTCATGTTATTTGTGATTGGATTTGTCTATAGTAATCCTGATCCAATAATTATTGTTTTTAATTTTTTTTGTTTTTTTCTATCGTACTTGTCTTTTGTGGTCAAGAACAAACACGAACAATAATTTAAGTGTAGTAGAGATGATCACGTTGGGTTGAATGTCTGGTAAGATTAAACCGGATAGGATTAGAAATGACAAGCCAGATAGTTTGTGAATGTAGAGAGAAAACATTATAGATTCGGAAGTAAGGAGGTTAGATCAGATGAAGAGTAGACAAATCACTAGAGGCAGAAGAAGACTCAGAAAAACTATAAGAGAAACTATTAAGAAAGATCTAGAGATTCGTGAGTTGGATAGAGATAATGATAGATTATTATGGCATTGTTTGATCCATATAGCTGACACCACTTAGTGGGATAATGTTTGGTTTGTGTTGTTGTAGTACTTTGTGTATTTATTGGCAAGCATTGTTTATTATTAATTTGCTCTCATGGTATCAGGAGGCCATATCCTAAAATTCCTGCACGGAATAGATATGAATATGATTATCCAAATAAGGAAAAGGACGATGACAGTGAAGAAGAGGATAATTGGGAACTTTTAGATGTTGATGTTCCATATTCTTGAAATTTAAATGCAGAAACAACCAGAGATGAATTAAACTTTTTGAATAAAAGCATTTGACTCTCTTCTATGTTCTCCCCATGCCAAAGTCCTTCTCTGTCTGAAGCTGGTGCTCTCACTACCCTGAGAGATAATTCCCTGGCTCATAACTTTCACTTTACTCCAATTACATACATCAAGGAAAGGAAATTATTGCGTACTTATAGTTTTAAAGATGGCTGCTGATGTTGAATTGCTTGTGCAGACCTTCGTTCTGTTCTGATTTTTTCTGCTTCATTTTGTTTGTAAATATCGCATATTGCAAAGCCATTAGTGTTTGCACTGTTAGCTTTTATATTGTTTGTTTTATGGATATTTTCTTTAGGCTATACTTCCTATATGGCGTGTTTTACTCGGATTGTTTATTGGTTCTGCTTATTGTTAGTCACTCAATTGACAGGGACAACGTCGTAGGAATTTACTAGCTATGCTAGTTCACCTATTGTTGGCACTAGCTACGTCCTATGTTATGATCTCAATAGTTTATGGACTATTTTTAAATTCTGCTTATACTCGTTGTTATGAGTACAATGTTCATAATAGGTATTGACTTTGCCAATGGACAAAACCCATGAATGAAGGAGCTCAAAGAGGTTATGTATAAAACGGGTATGTGTGCATATACGGTCAAGCTGAGTTATCATCAATTAATTTAGTCTCTTAGTTAATCAACTTTGATGTATTCGAATTGTAAAACAGCGATCAACTGAAACACTTGAACAAAATTTTCAAAATGTGTTCTAACTTGGCAAGTTGTAAACAATATGTCAGCTCAACATTCTTATGCAGATAGATGATATAGAGAGACTGAATTAATTGATGGATAACCTTCACTTTCGAGGAATGTTTATTATTTTGTAATAGGGGTACCGAATTTCTTGATCCTTATAATTTTTTAGTCCAAAATGGTGATTCACCTTAAAAAAGTTTCATGTCGTGGACTTATGATGGGGAAAGGACCCGTGAAAATATAGGGGAACACAAATTTGGTCCTTACCCGTATATGTGCATTAGATTAAAATTTTTTGAAGATAGCTTTTATGGTGAAACAAATTTGGATGCAACACTACCATTGAAGCAACCACAACGAGTTCAGCGAAATCACAGTGAGCCATTGTGATTTTGCAAAAGTATGTTTTAAAACTTCAACTGTGATTTTATCAAATTCACCCGTTATTCCAAACATGTCCATTATATTTAGTTATCTGAGCAATTCATACGAATACGGTCATATAGGTTTTCTATATCTCTTATGGAGATTTACAAATTTGATACTGATGTCATTTCTAACATAGTGAGCTAAAAAATTCAAAAACATTACGTTTATTACTGGTATGTATGTGCTCATTGTTTAGTGATCTCCTTCTATTGTTGAGCTATTTGGCAAGAGGTAGCATGACAAAAACTGAACGAATAAATAGCAATTTTTTTTTTTTTTTTTACGTATAGTATATCATGTTTAATTTGTTGGAATACAATACAACCTGAGTAAAAGTTAAAAGAGATTATACCACTTACATTTTTTTTTTCTTTTATGTATTATTGGTCATGCAAAAAATTTCTTCTAGATTCCCATTTTCTAAGTTTTCGCCATCAATTACAACATTATCATCAGACCTCTATAAAAATACAATTAATCGAGACCTCTACAATAAACAATTAATCGTACAATAAGTTTTACAGAGTCCTTTATAAAAAATACTTAGAAATGATCCACAAAGTTTCATAGCATTTCAAAGACGCATCAATTTATTTTCATTTTTGTATTTAAAATATATAAAATCACAATTTTGTTCCGAGTAAGTATATATTTATGGATCAAATTTTGTTCGCCAATTTTACAGGCATGTTTGTAACATCATTATAAGCTCCTACCATGAAATTTTTGAGTTTTTAAACTAAAGATAAATTAATTATGAAATTTTTAGAAATACATAATTCTGGGAAGAAAAAGAAGGGCATATTTAGTCTTATAAAAATTCTCAGCATAAAGTTTTTGTCCATGTTAAATTGAAATTTTTTAATATTGTTAAACTTTTAAATTTTTGAACGATTTTTTGAAAACATGTTTAAAATCTTATAAAATGTTATTTCTTTTAATGTGAAACGAATTAAATATGAAATTTTTAAAATTTCAAAAGTTTAAGATAAAAAATTTAAACTTACAAATCATATTTTGAACTCAATTGTAGAAAAATAAAGAAGATTAAAAATGAAATATAATATATTTTGGGTAACTAAATAATTATTTAAGTCTTTATTTTAAATGAATGCGATCTGTTCACATTTTGTTACTTTTTTACTCAATATATAACTCCGATACTTGTCTTGCCCAGCACTTTTAGTTGTTGGTGATAGATTTGGGTTTTTGCATCGCATCTCGTCAATGGCAATGGAAGGTGAAGAAGTTCAGCAGCCACAACTTGTCCTCGCCGACAAGCTTTTCCTTCTCAAACAACAAGATGTTCAAGACATCGACAAAGTTCGATTCAAAGAAGATGTTTTCAATTTCGTCAAAGAACATGGTATGTATCCCTCTTCTCTCTCTCTCTCCGTAAACCCTAATTCTCTTCACTCTATAGAAACCCTAATTTTCTTTTGTTTTTTCACAGATATGGTCCCTTTATACGAAACCCTAGTTGCTGATTCCGTTTTGGATATGGATCGTGCCCTTTTGGATTCCATGCGTGCTAAAATTGATGATGAGCTCAAGAAGCTTGATGAAAAGTTAGTTTGTTTCTCTCTCTCTCTCTTACTTCGTTTAACCCCAATTGTGAATTTTGGATTTTGAATGCACTAGGTTAAATTGAAGAAAATTTATATAATAGGGTTTTGATGTTTATTTTTTCAATTAACTATATTATATGAGATTTGCTTATTTGAATTGTACTAATGTATTTGGTAAGTGTTTTTTTCTGTTCTTAAATGTTTTACTGGTTTTTGATCTTCAATTATTATCAATTTTATGACGATTGATGTTTGTTATCGCTCATTATCGCATCATGTTCTTCTTTACTGAGATTGTAAACTGCGTTGATTAGTAAAACTTACTAAAACAAAGTAAGATGCTGAATTCCTGCCAAAGAAGTATGTTTGGAGTTGTGAATCCACGTATTCCCTATTCAAGAATCTCTAGAATTAAGTTTTCCCCCTCTAGCAGTTTGATTGAAGTTGTGCCCTGAAAAATCACCAGCCTTTGAGCTGACAGATGAAAATGAGATAATATTTACTAAAACTTTCATTTTCACTCTGGCAGAGAAGGCACAGTAGCACTATAGCCAATGTCCACCTCACCTGAGGAGGCTGCAATGATGCTACTTGGCTGTGACTGTGAGAGCCACATCTTCAAAAGTGATTCTATCTACTTGTCGCCTGAACTTAGAATTCCTGATGGATGAAATTTAGCCTGCCTCTGCGGTTATGATTAATTACCCATTAACCAACATGCTTTCTAGGATATACTGCTCTTCTATTTCAAGATAGAAAAAGATATATTAGTAAGTTTTAGTGAAAAGGTTACAACTCAGTAAGCACAAGTCCAAAACCTAAAATACTGGGAGAATGGAAAATCCAAAGGCTGGGCCAGATGTGTCATAGTAATTGCATTTTTTCAAATCAAAATTCCTTGAGATACAAACTATCATTTGAAAATTTCAAATTTTATTATCCTTGCACTAATGATTGTTCATATGAATGTCTCATTTTAGGATTGCTGATGCCGAGGAAAACTTAGGTGAGAGTGAAGTTCGTGAGGCTCACTTGGCAAAATCCTTGTTTTTCATCCGGATTGGGGACAAGGTATGTATATCTATTATGATTTTTTGCTCATTTCCTTTTTGCTGCTGGAATCAAGTTAACACTGTCCTCTATGTACCAGGAGAAAGCCTTGGAACATCTCAAGATAACAGAAACCAAGACTGTTGCAGTTGGGCAGAAGATGGACCTGGTATTTTATACATTGCAGCTTGGTTTCTTTGGCATGGATTTTGATCTCATTTCCAAAAGCATTGACAAAGCTAAAAGGTAATTCTTTGAATCTCAAATATCTCTAGTTATATCCTTTGCTATAATTTTCTGTTAAGAATGGGTTATCTAACTGTTTGCACCATATGACAGCTTGTTTGAAGAAGGTGGTGACTGGGAAAGGAAGAATAGGCTGAAAGTGTATGAAGGCCTATACTGCATGTCCACTCGAAATTTCGAGAAGGCTGCCACATTGTTCTTGGATTCAATTTCAACCTTCACTACCTATGAACTTTTTCCCTATGACACCTTTATATTTTACACCGTTTTGACCAGTATCATAACATTGGATAGAGTTTCCTTGAAGCTAAAGGTACTTCTATTTTTTTTTATGTCGCCATCACACCATTTATCTTTTCTTTTAACTGTTGTTTTGTTGTTTCTTGGCAAGTAAGTATTAACTAGACTAATTTGCATCAGGTAGTGGATGCTCCTGAGATCTTGACAGTGATTGAAAAAATTCCACATCTTAAAGAGTTTTTGGACTCCTTATATGGTTGTCAATACAAGTCTTTCTTCTCAGCATTTGGTGAGTAGACATTGTTCGAATCACAGTAATTTTCTGTGATATCACAAGAGACACTTTGTGCTAAGTTAATACAAGTGCTGATAAATAATTCATTCCTATCTTTTTGCTTCTATGTTCATATATTTGTTTTATTTTGAAATTCATTTCAGCTGGCCTGACGGAGCAAATTAAGTTGGACCGCTATTTGCATCCACACTTCCGGTATTACATGAGAGAGATCAGAACTGTCATATATTCCCAGTTTTTGGAATCTTACAAGAGTGTGACAATTGAAGCCATGGCGAAAGCGTTTGGAGTATCTGTGGATTTTATTGATGTGTAAGTGAATGCATCCCAAATGACTTGGTTTTTCGTTTTTAGCATTTTGATTAGATTTACAATGTTGTGGGAGGCTGCTCATTACATTTATTTGTTTCCAGGGAGCTATCTCGTTTTATCGCAGCTGGGAAACTTCATTGTAAGATTGATAAAGTTGCAGGCGTTCTTGAAACTAACCGCCCTGATGCTAAGAATGCTCTTTACCAAGCAACCATTAAGCAAGGAGACTTCTTGTTGAACAGGATCCAGAAACTGTCTCGTGTGATCGATCTTTAGGCCATTTTGTTTTAAAAGTGTATTGAATTGAAAGGCAGAGATACCGACAGTATCAAGGACATCTGTTGAATGCATTTTACTAGGTGGGGGAATGAGGCATGACATTTCAGTAGTCCATTTGATTTCCAAATTAATGAACATCCAAGCTGGTCGAATCATCTCAATCAATTTCAAATTATTTTTTTGAACGGTTTAATTTTTTTTGTGATGAATTTTAGTGTTTGAGCACATACTTACTAGATATGCTATGATTGAGTTTGTCATTTTTGTTTTATCATTGGGTTCGCTCGCCGCTGAGGCGTGATTTCTAAACAACTTTGGTCGCTAAATTCATCTCAGGGTGCCTCTTCTTTGCCCATGATTTTCATGTTTACGATGTTATTTGCTGTTGCTGGATATCCAATTGGGTGACATAGCATGACATTGATGATATTGGTCAACCACAATGTCACAAGTGTACAAAAAAAAAAAAAACCCTTGTGAAAGAAAGAGAAGAAAGCCACTTGTGATATTATGATTGGCCAATGTCATCAAATTCTATGTCACCCAAATGCTACCCAGTGCACGGCTAGCATTGTTGTGTTTGAATAGTGCTGATCGCAAGAGCTGTGTTGTCCTTACACGCTAGGTCAAAATGGCATCATCTGTCCTCCATTGTCTTGACTTCAGGGTAGTATAGTTTTGTTTATTTCCCAAAAGCAGGAAGTTTTCTTTGGGAACAAACAGACTTACTTGTGAAGGAAGGAAGCAAATGCATTACTAATAATGTCTTGCAACTTACGTTTACATGAATGATATATCCATAAATGATGAACCTATTGACCGGTTACATCAAAAGTGACGCATACTCTCAAGTAAACGAATGGCCTAGGATGAGACGGAAATATAGCCACCAACAATGAGATTACAAAGTAAACATCATACTTACCCCCTATTTTGCACATAAATTGTATCCGATATAAAATCATCTTTATTTATTGTTCTTCTATCTTAAAAGCATTGTTTAAGGAACCCACAAAAAAAAACTTTGTTTTGTAAATATAAGCCAAACACATGTAAAGGTTATAACTACATAATTTCCAATGTAAAATTTACTATTGTTGGATGTGTAAACAATGTCCTAAGGACATTTGTTAGCATTTTCCTTGTTTATTTTAATTCCAATCAAAATTTTATGAATCCTCGTGTTAGAATCTGGTCAAAAGTAGACTCTTATAGGAGTATTACCTCTGTACATTTTTAATTATCACTTTTTGATATTTTACACAAATCAAGATCATCGATAAATGTTACATACAATAGTTTATCTTGTTTCAATAATAGCCTCATTCATTTGTCTTGTTCCAATAGCCTCATTCATTTAATATATTATTTCATATTTCTTTCTGTGTAATAAATAACTAAGGATAATATTGATAACTAAATATTTAATATTGCATTGAACTTTGAAAGTGTCAGTTAAATAGAAACAAAAAATTTCTATAAAAGAGACACTTAAAAATTAAGAAGACCTAGTGGTATTGGTTTGGGATCTGGGAGTCTGCTCCTCCTTGAAGTCTCAGGTTCGATTCTCCCTAGTGCCAATTTAGTTGGGCTAATTTAGCTTCTTAAAAAAGAGAGTGCTAATCTAGGTGATATCTCTTATTCCTTAAAGTTAACCCGAACGCAAAATGTTGCCCTAGATTTAACCTAACTTCAATGATTAATTTTACTATATTACCCCTATTTAATTTAATCAAAATGTTATTTTCAAATACTTCTGAAATCAAAAACAACATATCACTCTTAAATCCAATCCAATCCTATTTTCGCTCCTATTTTTTTGAAATTAGAGATCGCTCCTATTTTTTTGAAAAAACAGATCGCTCCTATTGATTCAATCCTTGCTTAACAAATTATCCTATTTTCCTACCTCATATGATACAATACAATAATTCTGTTAATTGATCTATTTCTTACACTCATTTAACGTCTCAACACTTTAGCCATTGGGTAACATTTTATAAGATAGATAGTTTATTTAATATATGTTGATTTATAAATAATTTATGTGAATACTAAACAATACGTCAGACCCGTGCATCGCACGGGCCAAAAGTCTAGTATAGTAGTAAATCTATCGATGTGTATTAGATTTTCAAAAGTAGCCATATAATTATTAGTTTCATATTGCACTAATCACTGTCAATTTTCATAAACTATACTAGATAACAAAGTTATCCTTCTAATATTAAAAAATAGAAGTATTATTATATAAAAAAAAAGTTAATAAAAAGGAGTTTTATTTATTTTGTTTATAAAACAAACAAACAAAACTCAAACGAAAATTCTTAAATTAGTCATATTGAGTAAAAAAAAGAGGCGAGAAATGAGTAAAAAAAAAGTAAGAAGGAAAATAGACAAGTTATCCAAAATCCAAAAGAATGAAGTTTGGGCAGCTATGGTTGTGAGGTCCCCAAAAACGCAGAAATTAAAGTGCAAGTAGTGAAAATCGCAACATGGCTTGTGCGCCACACTTTTGAAAACGTTACTTCTAAGTTCTAAGCACAATATAAATATAATATGAGCCATTTCAGTGTAGTGTAGTTAATTAAGTTATGTTGCCCCCTATCGTCGTTGATCTCAACGACATTAAACATAAACTCTCCGTTCAATTTCGTCCTATTCAACGTTCCTTTCAGTTTTGGGTTCGAGCCATTGATATTTACACCGGATACAAGGTTCATTTCTCTCTAACCAAATTGCTGCATGCTTCAATTCAATAATTGAATTTGCTTCATTCATTCATTCCAATTGCAGGTTTTTCAATTGAGAGTCAATTTCGTGAAAGATGCACAGAAGCAAGAAGCAATGTGGGAAAGACAGCATCAGCTTGCTGCCGATAAGATTTTCTCTATGTGCTCTGACCTTGGTGGTTTCTTCCTCAAGGTTTTTTAATTTTTAATTTAATTCAATTATATTTATCAATTGCATTTTCTGAACTAGTTCTGTTGATTTTTGTAATCAGATTGCGCAAATTATTGGGAAGCCGGATTTGGCACCGGCTGCATGGGTGAAAAGGCTTGTTACACTTTGTGATCAGGCTCCTGCAACTTCTTATCACACTGTTAAACTTGTGCTTGAGAATGAGCTTGGAATGAGTATTGATGATGTGTTTGATAGATTTGATGTTGAGCCTCTTGGTTCTGCTTCAATTGCTCAGGTTTGTTTCAATCTTGTTTGTTTATTTATTTATTTATCCATCAAGAACTTGTGTTTATACATCTTACAGTGATTTGATATGACACTAGTTGTGGATAACAATTTAAGTTTACCGGAGGGTTTATTATACCATGAAGCACTAACACAAACACCAGACACCAAACTATAGTCACATAATTCACAATTTACGTTGGTCCGCGGTACACGTCATGTGAAGAATTCGGTACGTATGGGGGTACAACTTTGCGGTACACGTCATAGTGCACAACACTGTTGAATAAGATAAGAAAGCTAAGTCCCACGTCGGAAAATTTGAGAGACTATAGAAGAAAGCTGTCTATAAAACCAAGGAAATGATTGATAGTTGTATGGATCTGAGGATACGTACCAGTGTAGCAATACGCATTACACCGTTTATCTATTTTTTTATTCATTTTATAGTCCAAACCTTTTTTTCAACCAATTAGCATTATCCATTCTTTGGTGCGCTTGGATCGCCAGTTCGTGCGAATTCCATGGGAATTGATGCGTACCAATACACTGAAGGACCCGAATTTAGTACTCGGGAATTGGTTTGCGGTTCTCTGCCTAGTACACGAATTATGTAACTATGCACCAAACACAACACTGAAACATCGACACTAGTAATAATTTGAAAAAATAGAAATAATTGAATGTAACCACATGTGTCAGAGGCAATCGGAGAATAACACAGGGCATGGTCACAATTCACTATCATATGATATAGTGGTTGATGCATATGCAACAGTTCATAGATTGTTCTATACATTCACATATATGTTGTATAGGTACTCTTTAGAAGTGAAGCTTGGTTAGTAAGCATCTATTGTGTTGTCTATCTCTCTGCATTTATGTTAATCAAGGGTAACAATTTGGTCGTGTGGGATATTAAACAAGTCCTGCTATGTGTGCTATTTTCACACCTTTGTGTTCTTTTTCTTATTTAAATTTCTATTTTATTATTCCAATGCTATTCAGTCTAATTGGTAGCTGAGTAATTTTGAACATGTCAATTAGCTGAATTTTGCATGAACAATTGTGTTTCAAAATTTTAACAGGTTTTACATTTCCAATGCCCAATATTGATTTTTAGCAGTGTAGATCTGTTTTCTTAATAGAACTAGTGTTGAAAACGTTTTGTTGTTTCTTGGGGTTCATATTCATGTTAACATGACATATAAATCTTCAAGAGGGTGATTACTTAGTAAAGTTTTTGTGTTACAATCATAAATCTTTTTAAGATTTGGTACCATCTAACTGATATGTCTTTTTTAATAGGTTCATAAAGCAAGACTGAAAGGTGACAAAAGTGATGTTGTTGTCAAGGTAATTGAAGTAGACAAATCTTACGAATGCATGGCATAGTCAACTTCTGATTCTGATTTACTTTGCATGCAACAGGTTCAGCATCCTGGAGTTCAGGATCTGATGATGACAGATATCCGTAACTTGCAGGCTTTTGCTTTGTACATGCAAAAAACAGATATCAAATTTGATCTATATTCGGTGACAAAGGAAATGGAAACACAGGTGTAAATTATAAATTATTTCATTGCAATATTTCTTATACGCGTCATGTATCAGATTATTTGATTCCCACTTATTTCCTTCCTCCCTGTTTTATGGGTTTGTTGACTGATAGCATAAGAAGGAACACATTATTGGATTTATTTTTCATTTGCAGATTAATGTAGTATTTCCTATTAGAAACAAACTGTACTATTTACTATGTAACTTTACTTGTAAAGTGTATGGCATATGAGTTTTCTATGCGATTCATACTAGAAACATGATGTGGATTAAAATGAATAATATACGATCGAGTGGACTAAGTTACCAACATATCTTACCAATAGTATCTGATTTGTTTCTTGTGCTTTCAAATTCATTTTGTTTCTCATGCTTTCTATTTCAATGAGTCACATTAAACCCTTTTTCTCCGGAGACAGGATACATTAGACTTCCTTAATTTCACTCACGGTAAAAAAAAAAAGAAGGGAAAAAGTAAACTGTGTTGTATTATTCGAGTATGGTGATGAAAGAATGGATGATACTCCGATAAAGAGGAACCACCCCTAGCCTAAGTTTTATAAACATAGGAACCCCTCTGATATAACAAAAGCAATAATGTTCATCACCCTTACCCTAAGCCCCTAACAGAACTTCCCCCTATATTCCTTCCCACTTTTCCTGCATACATGTATAAATAAATGATTGCTCACTTCCCCCTATCTCCCAGGTATTCTTTGTCCTCCCCTTTTGGCCACGTTGCTCTCATACATTGCACATGAACTTTACCAAACATAGGTCCATGCCCTATGGCTATTTGGGCGGTTAACATTTGGTCCTTTTGTAGGTTTGATTGTCTGGAGGGTCTAATCATTTTGAAATATATATTGGAGCATTTTATGACTGAATCTCAAAAAATAAATCTCAACTAAATGTTTGTTAATGAGGCGATTGTAGTGCCTGTGCGAATGTTTGTTTAATTATTGAGTGTAATTTGAACCTCAACTTGGCCTAACTCTACGAAAATATTGGTTGCATATTTTTTTTTTATTACATTGTCTTGCTAATGAATTTTTTGGAAGGAAAAACAATTTAGGCTCTAGCAGGTCAGTTTTTATTACATATTTTTTGTAAAAATACAACTTCACACTTATTTAAAAAAAAATCACAGCAAGCTCCTACTTTTTCTAGATGAAGAGCAAACTTCTCTTTAATTAACATGTAAATCATGTTTAAACTAATGGACTGAAGTCCTTTATCTGTATATGACAGCAATTTGATTCTTGAGTGAGTAAATAAAACTGACCTAAAACCCTTTAGTTTATTGTCTTAAAATTAAGAGTAAATCATTGAGCTTCTTTTCTATGGTTATAGCTTCATGGTCATGTTAATATTGTGGTTCTTCCAGCAATCTACCATGACTAGTTCTGAACTTCTACATAATAATTATTGTAGATTGGATATGAATTTGACTTCATGAGGGAGGCCAGTGCAATGGAAAAGATTAGAATGTTCTTGTATAAAATAAACAGAAGGGCTCCTGTTTTGGTGCCAAGAGTTATACGAGATATGGTTACTAGGTATTCAGCAAATCATCTTACATATTCTGTAGATAATATTTATAATGTACTAGAATGCTTAACTTTATTATTTTCAGAGCGTGTCGACAATTTATTTATTCGACTCGGAATAACCTTGTCTCCAAAATGACATGTTAAAAGGAAGCTGGTCTTAGCATTACTAATTTCTTATTCCATGCATTTTATTTCTTTACTTACTATTTTTGCAGTTAGATATTTAGGGTTTTGGACAATATATTAACAGTAAAATAATTAGAAAGTGTGAATGGTGATGCACTATAAGTTTGTGTGCATAGCTGTTATCAGGATCTATAAGTATATGTTATGAATCTAGCATGTTGTCATTATCTTTTGAGCTCTCTATGCCAACCGCTATATGTTACGAAAGGCCTTTATTGATAAAAACAAGGTTGAATTGAAAGCAATGAAAAAAAAAATCAATGCTGAAACAGTCTTTTTATGTTACACAAGAAATCTTGGTCAAATGACCAATAAATGTACAAATATTTTTTTTTATGTATTCGCTTGATTAAGTCTTTATTCAGATGCATTGGTTCACATGTATTTCATTGTAATGAGATATTTTTACTAATGATGTGCTTCTTTAATTGTACAGAAAGGTCCTAGTTATGGAATATATTGACGGGATTCCAATAATGAACCTTGGTGATGAAATAGCAAAGAGAGGCATAGATCCTCATGGTAAGGTTGCAGCTGCCGCAAAGCAGTAAGCTCCCGACCTATCTTGAAAGCAGTCCTGTACACCCTACTTATGTTTTGGTTAATAACTTATACATGTCCAGTACTCTGACTTGTGATATTTGCTTGTAGTTTTCTTGTCTATTTTGAATCATCAAAGTAAACTTATTCATTCGTTGTTTTCTTCATTACCTTCTTTCATGTAGTTTAACTTCTATTTCCTTTCTTCCTAATTCCAATCACTTTCTTACTCTCCTCCTCTGTCCATATCTTTTACCCATTTTCTCTCGACACTATCTTTAACTTATTTTAATTTCATTGCACAACTAGCTTCATTTTTATTCTCCCCATCAGCAAGTTAGTCAGTTATGTCATGGAAAGTTGTTTGGTACTAGTAAAGCACACTCTGCGCCTATACATGAAAGTAACCCCATTTTCTTAAAGCTTAGTAAGCTTTAGCTTGAGGGAGAGTGTTAGAATATTATGAAGTATCTTATAATATCTTTATATTTTGAGTATCTTGGTTTATCTCGTAGGATCACTTTGTAATCTTAGGTTATCTCCTAGGATTGATTTTTACTACTTAGGTAGTATTATGACTTGTTTCCTGATTTCTCTATTTAGGATTAGGAGACTTGTATCTCTCTATAAATAGTGGTTTGTGTTTGGCCTTTTGTATCAAGCTACTACCAAGTTAGTATCAATTTACTACCAATAATCTGAAAAGCTCCACTTATTTCTCTCATCCTCTTATCTAAAACCCACAACTTCAACATAATCTATACATTTAGACTAAAAATTTGGTGTAAACTACAAATAACAAATATGTTATGCTTCTGACGATGATTCTCTAATCAACAAGTGGTATGACTAAAACTAATGTGATGAATCTTGGCGCTCATTCATCTTTCTATAAATTTGATTGCTTACCTAAATAACTTCGGGTAATGTCATAGGTTTATGTAATATAAGGTGGACAGATGAGTTTAATAACAGTAACACCAGCCTTTTCTGAAAGATTCATTACAAGGATTGTTTTCCATACTTATGTGTGCAGTTTCAAGTATATTACACCGTTAACATTCTTATGGACCTGCAGGAAAATTCTTCAAAGTTTGACTCTAGCATATGGTCAAATGATTTTGAAAAGTGGGTTCTTCCATGCGGATCCTCATCCAGGAAATATCCTGATTTGTAAAGGATCAGAGGCAAGTCGTCACTTAGATTTCTTTTTTTCCTTGTTATTTCATCTCTCTATGGACGAGTATCCTATTGTTTATTAAATCGGTGTTTTAATCAAGAGGAATCACATATGGAAATGACTTAGGGGTAGAAAGAACATTGATGTTTAGTTCTAGATATTGATGCCTATTATAATTTTTAACTTTTAACCACCCTAATATTAGTATTTTTCCTGGAGCCAGGTTGCCTTGCTAGACTATGGACAGGTGAAAGATCTCCCAGAGCAATTGAGGCTTGGTTATGCTAATCTCGTTCTTGCAATTGCTGACGGTAATCCAGCAAGAGCTTCAGAGAGCTATAGGTACTGTTATTCTTATACTCTTGTATATCAAATGCGTTTTCTCTTATATTTGTAGAAAATAATAACAGAAATAAATAACTTCACTACTGCCAAGTTACAAACTGCACTAGTTATTTTGCTGGGAATAAATAATGAAAGCGATGAGGAAATAGTTTATGTAGAATTTGATTGATGTCCGAAGTAAGAAGAAACAGAAATATAGATATGATGGTAGGGGAGAAAAGATAAAGTGTTAGGATACAGAATATAAGTCTATTGGAGTAGCCAAGAGATGGTTAGTAGAAGTTAGCAAGTTGATAAGTTTGTTAGGTTTGTTAAGAGTTGTTATTTTCATTTTGATTATTCTCAGAAAGTCATTAAATAGCCTTCAATTGGTAGAGGGGAGGATGGCTTTGAATAATTAAATTTAGTGACTAGAGAATGCTCTAGTGTGAAAGGAGAGTGCTACGGTAGCCTTGAGTGCAAGGTTATCATCTTCATTGTAAACCTTTTGTTTCTTCTCTTTCAACCCTATTATCCCATTCAATTGATAGTAACAGAAAGATATTCAAATTCTTCTTTTCTTAATTTTGTTTATCAATCTTTATTCTAGTTAGAATAATTCTCTTATTTATTCATTTCTGCCCAGTTTTGGGAATTCTTTCCATATACCAAAAGTAAGGTTCTTAACTTAAAGGGAATGTTGGAAAGTACGAAAAATATTATTTGCTTAATCCTTCACAAGTAATACTAAATTTGATGGTCTTCTCAATTTATCTTCCCTAAAATTGAAGGCACAAGCCCTATATTAATATGAAATCCTGATTTTTTTTTTTTTTTAAGCAAAACAAAAGTTAAATTAAAATGAAAGGGAAGTACAAGACTGGGGGGTGAAGGACCTGACCCAGTAAACCACATATTCAAACCCAAATGGGTGATACAAACAAGTCAATACAAAAGTGGTACAAAACAGATAAACAACCCTAAAACAACCACTACCACGGACAATCCAGCGAACCCACGTATGAGATCGAAACCGAATTGCAAAAAAACGCGGAGTGAACGTTCAGAGCTTCTAAGCAGGCGTATGATTCGTTTGTCAACGCAAAAACGATTCAAGTTCCAACAACTCCTTGTAAACACAGCAAGCCATAAACACCCTTTCGGGCAACACCAACCGATGACAAACCAGCACCACCAATTCGCCCAAGTCTTGAAACAGAAACCAACAGCCAGTCGTAGTAGTCCAGATCGAGGGATGAACAAACGACGAAGCTTCATCACAGTCCACCAATGGCGCGAGAAGCAACCACCGTGGACTTAAAGGTACTATGAACGACTACTACCGTCAACACGGAGCATCTACGCACCTAGCCCTTTCGAGCATCATCCGGCGAATCAAGTCAGTCGTTTGTTCATCCTTTCGAGCATATGAAATCCTGATTGAATTGTACCGTAAACATTAGTCGCAAAATCTTATGCTCATAGTATATGGTATATGCCTTTGTCAATGACCTTCCTAAAGCTAAATTTGTCTTCTTTCATTGTTACCATCACTATATATAGATATTAATATTTCATCATAAGGGATAACTGCTAAATCAACTTAGATTATGTGAAATATGGACTTCATTGAAGGAAAGTTGACTTCTTAACGTCATAATTTCAAATTGAGAATGATAGCTGATCGGTGGCTAATGGCTATAATGCAATTAACGAACTACTTTTACTCTTATTTTGCAGGGAGCTTGGTATAGATACGTTAAGCAAATGTGAAAATGAGCAACAAGAAATGCTTAAGCTGGCACAGACAATGTTTGATACAAAATTACCTCCTGGTGTGAAAATGCTGCAACCGTTTTCAGAAGAATCTTCAATTAAAAAAATTGCTGTTCAGGTACATTCTATAGTATTAGTAGAAATATCGAAACCATGTTTGTTCCCAAAGTTTACACATCCTTGATGTGACACGGACATTAGCTATTAAATATGCTGCTTGATCTATATTAGTTGAAGTTTTTATTGTAAGAAGTAAGAACAATTTGGTTTTATAATCAGGGGATAGGACAGTGTAAAAATTTGCCAAGTCATTTTGTTGCACATTGAAGTTAAAATCACGTGATTGAGAAGATATGCAAAGAAGTTAACCCAAGGAAACTAAGGGGGAAGGAAAATTGTTGTTTTTAAGGGATTTGTAAATTTCGTTGATTCTTTTTTGGCGAATCTGTGTTTTTCTGTGTAGCATAATTTGCACTTTTGAATTTCACACTGGCTCAAATATGAAAATTCTAGTCTCTTTTATCTATGAGTTTTGCGGCACTGGCAGACCTTTAGTTATAACTCATTAACAGATTAGTAGATGGAAATTTGTTCACACAAATTAGTTTTTTTAAATAAGGCCACACCAATTGATGTATAGATATAAACAATATTTATAGTCATGGAACAAGCAGGAAATAACTTGTTAATATTTTATGCTGATACCTTTTTATCACTAAATATATATTCCTGTGCCTGGTTATGGTAGGCTTTTCCAGAAGAACTGTTTTCTATACTTCGGACTGTGCATCTACTGAGGGGACTTAGTGTTGGACTTGGAATCAATTATTCTTGTGCAGAACAGTGGAGACCCATTGCTGAAGAAGCTCTGTCTCAAGCTGGCAGATTTAAAGGTGCCACTGTAACTCATGCTTAAAATCGAAATTCAAATTAGATGACAGTAAAACTTAAGATTAATTTAATTTTTAAGTACTATACATATTTTTCGGTTTTAATCCCTATAAAATTGTTAAGGTTTGTGTTCATATTTATAGAACATTGGACAAATTGCTTTTGGTTTTAAATTTTCATTCCAAGTAATATTACCCATGTTGGAATTAGTCAATTTAGCATGTGAACCATATTGATTTCAATCCTGAAAATATATATGGACTATATAGGGACTAGTTTTAACATGAATAAATATTGGTGTAAGAACTCCTAAAAAAATATATTGGTGTAAGAAAAACATGAACAAATATAATATAAACTAAAATCCAAACTTAAAAAAGTTATTTAAGCCAATATTTGTATAATATCTTTTTTTTATGACGAATATTTGTATAATAACTATTGCCATTTCAAATTGGAATGCGTGCATGTTTTCTATTTCTTACTATGTATATTTTATTTGTATATTCTCTGGCGTCACTCTTTTTTATTATGATATCTCCCTTTTCTACTAAACCAGCTATATCTAATTCCGAGCTCACTTGTTATTTTCACAGGTAAAAATGTTAAGCACAGAGGTATAATCCATGGTATAGTAAAAACATTATTTTGGAGAGACTAAATAGATAGGTATGGATCAATCTGTATTTGGTTAATTCGTTGATTGACCGGCAAATTCTGTGTTGCATTGAAGAAATTTATATTCATCTTCAATATGGCATGTAAATTTGACATTGATGGCGAGGTGATCACAATTATAGGGGTTTTGGTGCGTCCGTGATTAGTTTTTGGAAATTTAATATGTTTTGGGGATTGCACTTGAGGTGTTTTTAGACAAGACCAATTGCATTACCAACATTTGAAATTTTGCCGTCTGTATATTTCGGTCCACAACATGAATTTTCGTATTATTAAGTTGAGTACTATCTCAAAAGGTATTATTCTTCTTTTTACATGCCATTTACTCAAATGGAACTGATTAAAACAATGTGTCTGATACTGTCTATAAACAAACTCCTCCCACTAACAAAATTACTCAATACTGAACAGGCATCTGCCGTAAACAGCTTTACAGCATGGTATAGTGTATGGTTTGCAAAAACATAATCTTACATTCAAATTGCACTTTCATTTTATTTTATTAAGATCAAGTTGTAAAATCTACATATATATTTTATGTCCTAAAATCAATAATAAATATTCAAATCAGTGTTAAATTAAAAGTTGTATAGAAAATAAACTCCCGAAGTATTTGTCATAGTCATGGACTATCATTAAAAGACGCATTAGATGAAGCACACCCTAAGGTCAGGGAATACCACTAACTTTAGTGGAGATTTATAATGTAATTTTGTATAATATATCGACTGCGGAATTTCATATTTAAACCCAAATCACAAAGATTGTGACCGAAATGTCTAACTATTTGTTTCCACCGCACACTTTTCTACGAAAATGTACCATGTAATACATGTATATATCGAGAAAATAGATTGTAGGTTTTACAATAAGGAGAAACAAGTGTAACTTAAGCTTCTTCCTTAAAAAAAAGTGTAACTTAAACTTTTATTATGAAATATAAGAATATAATATACCAATTTACAAATGATGTGTATGACAAAAAATGTTGGTCTTAAATCGTAATGTTTGTAGTGAAAAGTTGTCCCTTTACCGTGTTAATATAAAACTACAAAACAGATTAATTGTTATGGAAAATTGGTCGGGCCACAAAAAGCATTCCAAAATCATAAGGAAAATTCAGTCTACAACGAAGTACACAAGGAAAATTCACAGTTTTTCTTTTTTGGAGAATCCATGATACCAATTGAACATTATCAACTACTATGTAGTTCAGATATTTTCCAACAATACGAAACAAGTACTGTTCTCATTCGTCCATTAACCTAAGATGAAGCATTGGAGGTGTCAAAACTTTTCTTTCTAACCAAGATACAACTGATTTTTGAAGGATTGGAATTTGTGTTATCAAGACAACATACTATGAAATCAGGCCTATGAAGTCCGACATGTAGCCCATCCTTTCCCACATCCAATCCAGATGCATCAAGCAAAACATGCCAATAGTTCCTATGAGCCTCATAAATCCAATGCATTTTTCCATTCACATTTGCTTCATAAGAAAATAAACCTTTTGGACTAATCTTACATCTCCTCCTAAAATTCTGACTTAGCTGAGACCCACTAATCCTTAAATCAAGCCATGTCTTAGGTTCTATGAGAACCCCGAATTCCTTAAAAGAAGCAAATTCTTTGATATAATCCTCTTGTTGTTTACCAAGAATAGTCATGTAGTAGTTTCCCTTAACAAAAGGGTAACTGTCCCCTACCAACATCATAGTATCTTTGTAACTTAACTTCAAATTGTTTAAAAAAAACTTCAAGTGTATATCCTAGAGAGAGAAGCTCTTCTCTTTCCTTGACCTCGCCGTAAACAGCCGTCTCTCAACCAACTGTTAGTGTTCCTCCCTCTCAATCCAAACCCCTCTTTCAAGATGTAGTTGTTTCGTCAGTGGTGGTGTGCGTGGCTGTTCTCAAGAGGTCACCACCACTTTGTCGCCGAAGTTGGTGGTGTCTTCACCGCCGCCGCCGCGGTGGTTCTGTGTTTTCGTTTTAGTTTTCGGTTTTCTGATTGTGTCGGGTCTGTGGAGTTCCGTCGGGCTACCATTTGTGCTATCACCACCACCAGTTTCAACCCTTGTGTGTTCTCAGATCCGTGGGTCTTGGTCTCTTCCTCGCCGGAACTGCAGAACTCACCGTGTTTCAGATCCGGTGGCCCCTGTGCCGCCGTCGATTTGGGCTCTCTTTGTGGTGAGTTTCGTTCATTTCGGATCTATCTTTTGTTTTGTTTCATGGTGGTTTTTTTTGTCGTCCCTATGTTGCTACGGTTTCGTCGTCGGGCTGTTTTCTCTTTGTTTATACGACGGACGGTGGTTTTTTGTGCTTTTTGTTTGGTTTTGGTGGGATCAACAGGGGTGTTTTTGCTGTGTGTTGATGTTGCTGACCTATTTTGGGGTTTTGGTGGGATCGAGGGTGTTGTTTTTTCTCTTTGTTTTTTTGGTTGTGTAGGTTTTTTGTTTCTGTTTGGGTTAGAGTCTGGATGTTGCTCGAAAGGGTTTGGTGCATAGACGTTTCGTGTTGGCGGTAGTAGTCATTCATGTACCTTCAGATTTTGTGGGTGGGTTCTTATAGCTTTTTAGCTTGGTTGTTGTTTACTCCGACGACGGATGTCTTCTCCTTGTCACTGGCGGATGCATTTTTTGATATGGGTAATGTTTCTACTTCAGACCGGCGTTGCTTCCCGTGTTTTGTTGTTGGGTTTCATATTTCTCTTGATCTGTGATTTTGTCGTTGTCTATTTCTTGGGGAGGTGGTTTGGCGATGCAGTTTCAGCCTCGTTGTCTTGCTCTTGTGCTAGCTGGACCTGTTATCGTTTGGTTTTTTGTGGTGTTGCAATGGTGGTGGTGGTGTTAGTGAGACAGTGGTGGTAGTGGCGTTGCGCGGTGGTGTTGCAGGGGTGGTGGTGGTGATTCAGTTGTGGTGATGGTGTTGTTGTTTGGTGGTGGTGGTGATTCGCTAAAAGGGGTGGAGGATGTTGTTTAGGTGAGGAGGTGGATATTTTTTATGGTGGTTGTTGTGAGTGTTTTTATGGTGGTTGTTGTGGGTGATTCCTTTTGGAGGCCGCCTCTGATATTCAGGTCCATATTCGTTGTCGCTATCTCTTTTTGAGGTTTGAGTTGTTAAGATGCTTAAGGTGTTTTAAGGGTGCGAGTCCTTTGAGTTGAGCTTTGTTCTTTTTTTATTGATGTTTGCACAACCGCAAATCTTGTCGTCAGTCTTACTTTTGTGTGTTGGATTCTGATGGGTCGGTTAATTTTGCTTTGAGATCGAGAGTTGGAGTCTATTTGCATTTTTGTTTGGTTGACTACGGTATTTCCCTGGTGGACCGGAGGTATGGGGTGCCCGTTCGGTTTGGTTCTGAAGTTTGGTGGACCGATCACTTTTGATTCGAGTTCGGGAGTCAGTTCTTTGGTTCATTCTTGTTTTTTGGGCTTTTTGGGTATTCTTTTGGTAGACCAGAGGTTATGAGGTGGTGGAAGCTATTTGATCTTGAGAGTAGTGGCTCAACTTAGTTGATGTCGTAGGGGTGGTTCTTTTAGAAGGTGTTATATTTGGGTTGTGTAGTGGCAACGAGTTTATGGATTCTGTTTTTCAGTAGTTGTTTCGTAAAGGAGCTTGTTTTAGGTGGTGATGTGTTTTGGTGGGTTTATCTTCAGGGGTGTTTTTAGGTGGTTATGGTGTACTGTCTATATGCGGCACCATTTGTATATTCTTTCGTTCATACCTTGCGTCTTGCGGGGATGACGTTTAATAATATTTGCCGATTCAAAAAAAACATATTACCCTTAAGAAGACATCACAAAGGAAGTTGAATCCATGATCCCTTGCGGGTGAATTAACTCCTAAGTAACTGAGACAACCATCATTGTGGTATTGATATGTATTTTTTGTGCAAATGTAAATAGTCTTTAGATTGTTAATTAAATCTTAATGGTCAATGTTAGTAATTAGTTGTTAGGTTATTTAATTCTACTTCATCCGAATTTGAACTCAATATTTACAACTCTTTATCCATTAGCTCAATAATTAATTACAACTATCAAATTATATAAATGTTTGATTTTGAGTAAATTATTTTAGTATTTGTTAAAAAAAATAAAACACACACATGCATCTAATTAAAATCCACATTAAATACTAAGTAACAGTTTATAGAACCTAGAAATGTCAAAAGTTTCACTACCAAAAAAAAAAGAAATGTCAAAAGTTTTAAAGTTTCCTCTTTCAAAAAAAAAAAAGTTTTAAAAGTTTCCAAAAAACTATAATCATCTTCTTTTAATGTTCATTCATTTTTGCAGAGATTCATATAATTACGTTGATTTTGTATATCTTTCTTTAAATGAAAGTGACCATCAAATAGAAAGAATTCCAATCATCAACGTCATCTTAGAGGCCATAGAATGGAAACATGGGGTTTGCCATGATAGTAGTGGCCGTGACAATGTGGTTGAAACAAGAAGTGGTGTTAGATTATTTTGTGGGTAGAGATATTAAAGTGAAGGGAAAAATCAGGGGAAAGGTGAGAACGAGAAAATAGTCGGGTAGGGTTAACAAGGAATTTTTTATTCAAAATAGCAATATCACGTCCAAAATCAGTTTTGCTAATGGGCATTGTCTTGCAAAAATCTATTTTATATTTTCCTTTAGGCACCTTCTTTTTACACCTCCCTAGTTTTTCACGCACCTTACAGATTTTGAATTTTGTAATTCGAACAACGTTAAACGCCCTCCAAAATACGTTAAAACACCTTAAAAAATCCTCCATTATGCAAGAAGAAAAGAGGATGGAAAAGGAAATTCCTTTATATGCTTCGACTTTATATCAATATCAGTATCATCACTTCCAATTTTCGTATCTTTGTTGGTTTTATTTAAGTGTTTTATACAATCTACAATTATCTTCTTTTTTTTTACTCAAAGTGGTTTACAATTCTTGACAAACACTAGTATATTAGTATTTTTTTTCTCCTTCATCATTAGGATTTCAACCTTCAATTTCTTTAACCCTTAGGGCAAACTAATTGAAAAAACTAATATTATTTATCATATATCTATTTATTTATATTCAATATCTATACAACAAAGTAACTTCTTTTTTTACAATATAAAAGGTAACAAAATTTGTAGCCAAATTTTTCCGCACAAATTTTTAATGGTGTTAAATTATAATTTTCTTGATATTGGTATTCACACATTGAGATTAATCAATTCTCATTTTGTTGGCATGGGTGCTTCATTCTATGCATATTATTTAGATTGTTTGTAATGTTGTAAGATTAAACAATGACCAAATTACAGTTCACGCAGCAATTGCAAAGGTTAGATCTTCCATCTGTCTTAGCGCTAGTTTATGTAATGCGCAAGTTTGCCCTGGTAATTAGGCATGACAACAAAACACATACATGCGGTATCCATCCGAACCAAATCCAATTTGATGGTTTTCCCCACTTTGACTGGGTTTGGATATGTGTTTGCGTTTTATCCGATTTTAAAACACGAGTACGGGACAGGTAATGAGGATATAGGTACCCACCCGAACCCATACTCAAATCTGTCCCGAATCTAGAAAATTAATCTATTACCCTTTTATATAAATAGAAACCCAAGACCTAAATCATTTCTCTCACACGGTCAGAGTCTTAGTTTTTCAGTTGACACTCACTTATCATAGCTCTCTTTTCTTCTTCCATATCTCACACTCTCGATCTCTCTCTTCTCCACCATCATAGTCATTGATCGCCATTATCTCTTTTCTGGATAATATATTACAACATTGCGCTCGGGACCTTCACAATCGTGACTGTGGTGGAAACAAGAAGTGACCTTCACAACATTGCGCTTGGGACCTTCACAATCGTTGGAGTAATTGTTTTGTCGCTCCTTTGCGCCTCCTTTTCTCCCATGTCTTTAGAGACGTTAACACTTTTTGCTGGTAAGCTTGCTGCCTAAGACCATGATTGTTATGACTTTACTTGGCGGGACACTCTTCCAATGGACCTCTATGCAGACTTTCTTAGATATCAGTGTAATCTTCCGAATTATCGATTTCCATGATTTTCTTTTCTCCTTTCTCTTTTTTGGGGTAACAGTCTAGTCCCTCCTTTTTGTATATATGTTTTTTCATTTTTTTTAATAATATATGAGTGTCTGACATATGATTAGTGGTTCTAAGAGGTGCCAACCTAGTTGGGATATCTTACAGCTTCTTTGATGTCATTACACTCTTGATTAAAAAAAAACAATAAAAAAAGTTTTTTTTAAAGGATTAATTCAGAGAAAATGTCAAATTTATAGGATCTCATGTATAATTTTGCTTTTTTTACCTAACTAAAAATAAAAAGTTTTGTTTACGAAGACAAAAAAAATTGTATATTTATAGGAATTTTTTTAAAATTTTTTACGAAATAAAGTGGTATCGACCCCCTGTTTTAAGTTTTCTAGTGGTTTTCTTTTCCACAAGCTGATCAAACTCATGAGTCCTAGTTTTCTTTGGCCCATAGGAAAGGATCACATATTTGGTGGAGTATTGCCATAGACAATTCGACAATAACATTTATGAGATAATGACCAAAGTCTACGATTATATTAGATAAATGAAGTCTACACTACATAAACACATTTTCAAACAATATTTAATCAAGATTATAGATCAAGGTAAACGCTAATAAATCAAGATTACGGTCAAATTTGGCTAATTTTGAATTGCACTTTGGTCAATGATTTTGTATAGTTGGTGATGTAGAAGTCGTACTAGCTGGCTAGTTAGATGCAAAACCCACTTGACTTGCCTGTTGAAACAGTTGTTATAAGTTCGTGTTGACTTGCCTAAATGGATCAAGAGTGCATATTCTATAATATAGAGTCTAAATCTCAACTGTTGACGGTATGGACATTAAAAGAGTTTTTTTTTCTCATAAGTCATAACTCAATCGGAAAAAATGTTGAAATTGTTAAGCCGGATGTCATGACCGGGGTTCGAACTCGGGTACCTTCACTTTATGTGTGAGTTTATAATGACTTTGTCATTTTATCTATCTATAAAAAAAAGAGTTTTTTTTTTCTTTCTATAAATAAACAAAGTGGTAAATACCACAAGACAACACACACCAATAGAAGATGCTTTATCGATGGTTTTAATTTCGCCTTTTTAGGTTGGCCAGGGCAACACCAACATCACTAGCTAATAAGGTTAATGAAAAAAAAAATGAATTAGTATTTCCCGTTGTAAGGTTCGGATGAACAATTTTAAATCTCAAATTTAAGAAATAATAAATAAACCATTCAATAAAAAAATTAGTTGATTGAACTTAAGTGATTGATAATTATTGAATATCTCACCTAGTCACTTGAACGAGTAAGTATTGAATTTTCATTTTTTCTCATATGCAAATATTTAAAAAGAAAAACTATTAGTCTAGTTATGATTATTATGTGGAAATGACCTTACCTTGGATTTTTTTTTCTTTTTCTAATACAATTTATAGTACAAAATCTTACAGATTCACAGGGAATTTTATGCGATAATTTGAATTTGAAGGTCACAAGAAGTTGGAGGTGAGAGAAACTTACAATTTGTTTAGATAAAAAATGATAATGATAGTGACGATGAAGATGGCGTGAGTTCGAGAGTGTGTGTGGAGAAAAACGTGTGAGTGATATGGCTATGATGACAAATAATTTATTGAATGAGTATTGTGCAAGAGAGACTAAGAGATGAAGTGGTGATGCACGTGAAAATGCCATGTATTTTTTTCATCACATAATTAGTGCAAGTATACACTGCCTTAAATAATAGTAAAAAAAAAATCGAACCCACATGGATTGTGGAGTTGTTACTTTTTGTAGATTTTCAACGAGAAAACTTGTTTGTGCAACAAAATAAATCATTCAAGGTTTCAATAGTAAAAATAAAGTTTAAAAGCAATAAAATACTTAAGATCTCAAATGCAAAAGTGTGATCAAGAACATAAATTAGTTAAGAATAGAGATTTGCAAAGTAATGAAAAGTTACAACTCTATATAGCTTCCTAGAGACCAAGTGGCCAAAGGGGTTTCTCAACACAACCTTCATGGGTTAACTCTACTACTCTCTCGAGGTTCGCGACTGCCAAGTTAACAATGCAACATATAAGATCTTAGCCCTTTCTTCCATTAGAAAGGTTAAGTATTTTTCCTATGACAAGAAATTTTGATTAACATTCAAGTAGACTTTCAAGATCTTTATCTCTCTTGAGACTAAAAAAGTTTCTCATATTAAACAAGCAATTCCATTGCCATCATATCTCGAGCTGAGGTACTTCGACATTAAAATGAAGTTGATCAAGATTTACTTTAAATATTAGCGTTGTTACAACTTGTTTAAAAGAAGCTTAAGTACGTAAATAACCAAACTCATGCAAGCGTAATAACTTCATCATGTCACAACCACAAAATTGGTTTAGCTCATGATGAGCTTAAACACAAAAATAGAAATAGAATAAGAAGTGAATGCAAACATCATGGCGTAAATCAATAGATACGTTCATAATTTACAAAGAAAGATTACAATTTGAGAAGGAAAAGAATAAGATTTTTGCATCACTCGCCCAAAATGCTCCTAAAAATCCAGCTATCTAAGAACTAGCTCTCATGCCTTAGTAGTGGTATGGTTGAAGGTTAGAAAATAGATTTTGAGACCAAAAGTGGCTCCTAGGGTTAGCAGATGGAAACATCCTTGTTGTACATCATCACGGATTCATACTAGCCGTCCTACGAAGCTGCAATTTTCGCCTCCAACATTGCTATGTTGAACTACTTCATGGCAAAATGCACAATATGTCTATAAAGTCAACAATAACGAGCATAAATTGTTCTAAATGACTAAATGTCAATAAAAGTTAAATAAGCTCATAGAATCATAAACAAACAGGTTATAGGAGATTTAGGTCATGCAATCACTCAAAAGATCCTTAAATAATGGGAAGAAAACACATGTAGTAACCAATATTTTTGTGGTTATCAGATGGTGTGGCCAAAGAGAAGGAATGATGAATTGACATTGTTTATAAAACATGTGCGTGATGGGGGAAACTTATGTAGGAAACAAGATTCAAATAAAAAATTACATTCTAATGGAACTTGACTTGGGTGCCACTTCATGAAAGGATAGGAATATTTGGATACCAAATGCGGATTAATTACTTAGAATACTAATTTTTAAAAGGAATAAAAAGTTTCTGCCTCTTACAAGACAAAGTGGTGTGGCACATAGAAAGTAAAATAAGAGAATTCAAATTTTAAAATGCTTCTTGAAGAAGAAGATGTAAAGAGGAAAAAGTCAACAACAAAACCCAAGCTTGTAGAAGAGAAAGTTGACACATGATTTAAGTAGAAAGGAAGTGCAACCTCTAAAATTAATAATCACGCGCTAAACACTTCAAGCCCTAATCTCGTGCATTGCCTATACAAAAATTATATTCGTACCATCAACTATTAAAGTAAAATCTTAACATTTTAAAATTAATTAGATAAATTAAAATAAATCATTAAGCCCACTCAAGACACAAAATTAATAAAACATATATCTGACTCAAGAATAATGAAAATGCACATACTTCTTCATACATAACTAAATTAACTTAGGATTTTATACATTACATTGGAAAATAGAGGGTGTTACAATTAGAATCTTTCAGTTTCTCCAACGACACCTTAAATACATGGTTGTTTTCTTTAGCCACTCGTTTTCATGGAAAACCACAACTTTAATTTTAGTCATGCTTTCCACCATCTTTTCAAATTCATCTCTCATGTTCAAGAACGTTTAAACTTTAAACTTTAGTTATTAGTTGTTAAATTTGGAGTCTCTCATGTTCAAGAACGTTAGAACTTCAAATGTACATGTCACTCGTACCTTTGTAATTGCTAATTATTGTATTCTCTTGATATATCAATACAAACATAAAACTTTAAACTTGTTATGAAAATATAGATTGATGAAGAGAAAGAGATAGAAGTGAGAGAAAGAGTATTTCTTATGTATATGTTTCTATTACAATGCACCATATTTATATGGAGATAAAAGAGTATGGAAATGGGTTAATGGGTCAAATGTTTGGCCCATTGACTAATGGACATCCACTATAATATATTTATAACACTCCCCCTTGGATGTCCACCAAGGATATGTCTCATTAAAACCTTACTAGAAAAAAATTCAGTGGGAAAAAATTCCAGTGAAGGAAAAAGATTACAATATCCTTGTGAGTGTGAATTGCCTCGTTAAAAACCTTATCAGGAAAGCCCAATGAGATAAAACCACGGTGAAGGAAAAAAGAGTGCTGAAGACATTTATTTCTCCCCCTCATGAAGACAATTATCTCTAAGACGACGAAGATCAATCCTTAATACAAGTTTCTCAAAATCTTTACGTTGACTTTGCCGAAAAATGTGGTTATCTTGATATCTTTATCCAAATTGAAAGTGCTTGAGATATTTTCATATTAAATTATTGAAGGAGAGCCTCCTTATGAGAAAAACACAAGTTTCTTGCATGTGTAAAATCATAATCTCTTACCACTTTCTTGATGTAACTAACATTTCCAAGTGCTTCTGCAAATTGTATGCTTGACTTTGTTCCAATAACTATTATGGACAAAAATAAAATTTCACAATATATATTATATATATTATATGTTAGTTTCCTTGTTTGAATTAAGATATGGTACTTTAGGACCAATTCAAGTTCATCATTTTCTTGAGGCATGACATGATTTTTTTTTTCATGTCAAATGACATCGCAACATTCTAGTACATATTCACCTAGATTTGTCCATATAAAATTATTCTAATAAATTTGTTGATGCACAACATTTTAGTCAAATAGTAAATTTGAAAATCCAAACAAACTTTTTGCATCCAACATATTCGTTTCAAACCTTTCTATAATCAATAAATTTTAGGATCTCTTCAGGAGTTCTGATAAATATTTATATCATCATCATAAAATCGAATATAACACATGTGATGTCATCTTCAGGAGTTCTGATAAATATTTCAAATATTTTCTAATCTTTAAGATGGACAAATGATGTCATCTCTCTAACAATTTTAATTGTATGTCTCACAAACTTAAATCCTTCAAGGAGTTTTATATAAGCATCACTATCAAGTGAGTCATACATTGTAACACATATTTCATATAAATTGAGTCTCTCATGTGCTACTAAACATAATCAAGAAAAAGTTCTTCAACCCACTTCAGATGAATTATTCTCTTAAACATAAATGATAAATATTTATCAATTCACTTCTGGTGAACATATTAGACTCATTCTAATTCTATTTTCGCACGAAAAATCATATATATATCTAATTAACTTCACACCTTCAAGTGTGCATATTACGAGTTTAAAAAGTTTTACTTTTCATAATGAGTTTGATTTCACTAGAATTTTCTCTTTTCAATTGCAGATATTTTCTTTATCTACCATTTTAATCCATTATCACTTATCACATATAACGCTATATTATATGTCAAAACATTGTCAACGTTGACTTTTATTTATGGTTCCATCTCATTCCATTCAAGACATAATTTATCGAGATCTCTTTATTTTCATAAGTTTCAGGTACCTGGTCAGTTCTTCTGGAACTTAAAAGTCAATTATGTCAAATACTCTTATGGAATTTCCATATCCTCATGTGGTGTCATCTTTCTTTTTAGCTCATTTTATTTCTTGAGGATTTTTGTCATTGGAACTGATTTTTCTACCATGCTTCAAGCATGGTCGAGATTCATTTGTACCTTTAGATTGTTGAATAGGGACACCCATTTTTACTGGAGCATTAGTGGCTTATACTTTGTTTGGTTAACTTTACAAATGAATTATGTCTTGACCTTCTGGTTCATATTCATTTATACAAGGATCAAGATGAGATAAAAATAATTCATTTGAACTTCTAGTTTATATTTTCAGCCGCTTATCATCTCCCCCTAATATTGAAAAAATATTTCATTCATTTATAATTAGTCTACTAGACATAACTAGTCTGTGGGCTATGAACAAGTCTCCAATTATTGGTTCAAGAAGATTTATAATAGATGGAGATTCATATCAATTATAGTTTTCCAATATTCTCTTGCAATCCATCTAAGTGCATCATATTGGAGCAATTGAAACATAAACAACACATCCAAAAATGCTTATATGAGAAATATTAGATTTATAAACCAAAAATGAAATTGTAAATTAGGAGATGACCTGTATATTATAACTTGTTGGCTTGATGCGAATCAATGTCTCACAATGCAAGATTTTATATTCCCAAGTACAAAGTTGAACGATCTTATCTTATAACTATTGATCGTACATTTAACATTAGACGTCTAATGAATGGATCTTCAAGCCCATTTTTATAGATGAACATAAGTTACCGAATGTTCAATATAAATTTTCATATACGCTCAATACTTATCAAACGAGGAAATTGAGATGTTAGTCAAATAATTTCACAAACTTCTAGTTGTGAGTTAACAATAAACATACATGTGACCATAGTTGATGTATCAATTGAAGTTATAAAATATCTACATGGTCCACATGATCATTATGTGTGTATTGGTTCACGGATATCCTGAAATGTGACATTCATTTTCTCAAATATCAACTTTCTTTGGGAATTAGTAATGCACAAAAGTTATTAGATTTGAAGAAACTTCTGGTTCTTCAATTCAAATCCATAAAAAAATTAACTATTTTTCTTCGGATCATAATATATTCAAGATGACCCAACTTATCTTGCCAACAACAAACTTAATGTGACTTGTAAACTTCTGGTTTACAATAATATGTGCCTTAATTTCACTAATATAAGTGTAGTATTATTCAAAGGAAAATACATGTAACCTTTTCACAACATATTGGCTCTTCTGGAGCCTTCAATAATTTTTTGTAATACTAAATGTAAAATTACAATTAGTTTCTTTGTATTACTAATTTAATAATTTTTTATAGTCTTTTACAAAAGACATCTTTCATTTACAAACAATATCCAACAAAATATACATAAAATTATCGTCTTAAGAACAATCCTTGCATACATAAAATTATCTAACATACATAATTTATACTATAACTCATAATTATATTTGTAAAAAAAAACTAATAATTATATTAGTTAATGTAAAAGAGTAGTAATTTAACACAATTTATAGACATTGCTTAATGTAACTGACACAATTATAAAAATTGTAACTACTCAATAATTTTAAAAAAATGTAACATACAAGAGTTAATAATTTTAAAATGCATATTAAAGAAAAAAAATGTAACTGCTCAATAATTTATTTATTTTTTGTTTATGCTTACTCATGCATAAGAATCAAGATTAATATAAACGACCATACTACTCTTGCAATCCTTTGAGGAAGCTCAGTTATTAAATAATTTTTAGTTCTTCAAGAACTATATGATAAATCTATTCATTTTATTTGTGCAACCCTCTGAGGATGCATCACTGTTGAATTTTTCAGGAACTCATTAGAATAAAATTGAGATTTTACTGATCTAAATAATTAAAAACAATTATTTTAAACAACCCTTCAAGGATGCATTCCCTTTTGAATAATATATAGTTCTTCATGAACTATATTATGAATGTGATCAATTTCTTGTGCAATCCTTCTGGGATGCATAAAAATTAGATTAGCTAGCATAAAAATAAGATTTACTAATATAAATTGTTTCAACTAGAAATCATGATAAAACAAGAATTAGCAATGCAACATAAATATTACCAAAAAAAAAACAAGAATCAGTATTACCTCAAATGAAGATTAAATATTACTCTCAGTTGACTAGAGCATGCTGATAACGTGTTATGAAAATATAGATTGATGAAGAGAAAGAGATAGAAGTGAGAGAAAGAGTATTTCTTATGTATATGTTTCTATTACAATGCACCATATTTATACGGAGATAAAAGAGTATGGAAATGGGTTAATGAGTCAAATGTTTGGCCCATTGACTAATGGACATCCACTATAATATATCTTCTTAATATAAGAAAATCATATGTTGTGGAAAACCATTATTTAACCTTGCTTAAGAATCACCCACGTCTTATTATTAAGGGTAAAAGCAGTCTAAAAATTGCTTTTTGTAACTAAATTAGATCACTT
>Ga0315914_1001249_pt1 | contig 37309 bp, 20 predicted proteins | sample MpolenodulesMG_FD_203920 | JGI IMG/M metagenome (GOLD analysis project Ga0315914, IMG submission 203920) | Medicago polymorpha root nodule microbial communities from Los Angeles, California, United States - elongated nodules | ecosystem: Host-associated > Plants > Roots > Nodule | place: USA...
AAAATTAATATTTCTATTTTTTCAATTTCAAATCCTATTTGTTAAGAAACTCCGATAGAAAATGAATATCAGGATTATGACTCGTCCCTCCCTCCACTATAGCATTTTGTCACCTGGTTTGTATTGAATTTGATTGAATTTGAAATGGAATTAGGGTTTAGAAAAAGGGTTCAGATTTTTGTGTGAAAATGAATTAATTGAATTGTAATGGTTTGGTTCGGTTCAATTCGGTTCGTAACAATTAATTACGGTTAATAACGGGTGAAATCATTGCAGGATATGATTGAATGTGAGCAGTTATACATGTTCCATCTTTTAATTTAAATAAATCTGAACCACTTATTTAATCTATTGGTGTTTTTCTCGTGGTTCACCGGTGAGGGACCTAATTGGACCCTCACCCTAGAATCCACCAAATAAGGTTGAAATTTATTTCAAAAATTCTGTTTTTTTATGATCTAGATAGGAGTGAATGCAAGGTGCATGTGCAGGGTAATGCTGCAAGGTAGTGGTGTGTCGGCTAAAATAAAATGTTGCGTTATTTTATTCTATTTAAGATAAATGTCCAATCATTTATAAAAATATATTTATATAATTATAACATATAGTAGTATTTTAATAACAGTGTAATCCTTCTTAAAAAAAACTTAATTGCATGTTTGATCCCTTGTGTTTATTTTAGTTTTTAAATTGGTTCCTTATGTTTTAAAAGTTTCAAGTTGATCCCTTACGTTTTAAAATTTTAAGTTGGTCCAAAACGTTACTCACGTTGGAATAAGTTAGTCCTTTTTGCGACATGATATTGAGTTTAATAAAACCAAAAAAATAAAAAAAATAAAAAGGTTTTAAACTGATTTTCTATATAAGTTAAGTTCTATCACTCATATTGTCAACCCAAATCTTTAAACGTTAAGTGATGGAAGGGACTAACTTATTCTTGGGTAACGTTTTGGACCAACTTGAAACTTTTAAAACGTAAGAGACCAACTTGAAACTTTTAAAACATAAGGGACCAACTTGAAAATTAAAATAAACTTAAGGGATCAAACATGTAATTAAGCCAAAAAAAACAATAACAGTTGTAATTCGTTATTTTATTCTATAAAAATAAATTGTTGTTACTCCTCGTAGAGTCATGATTATCTAAAGTTTGGTCGAAATTTAAATATAATTTAACAAAATATTATTTATGTTGGTTAAGAATTGTTTCACTCATTAATCGAACTAAGATTTTCACGAACAATTTTTTTATTCTCACAAACAATTCACTGAGAAAAATTTATTAAACTGAAATGTACATATGGCAATAAAAATCAAGGAATAAACCACTAAATCGGTTCTTGTCTTTGTAAGTTATTCTCAATCTAGTCTCTGATTTTAATAATATTTTAAACTAGTTTTAGTCTTTGTCAAAAGTTTATCAATGTCATGTGACAAAAACATAAAAATATAGACCTAATTGAAAAACTTTTGACAAAAATAATAACTAATTAAAAATATTATTAAAGTCAATGACTGATTCGAGAATGACTTACAAAGACATGGACCAATTTAGTGTTTACTCAAGAATCAAGTGATCATTTTTTGTTGTTGTAGCTATATCGGAGATGAACTATTTTTTTTTTTAAAAATATTAACAAGTGTTCTATAAGCACTTGTTAAATAATTATAAAATGAAACATCATCTTGAAAATTATGTATACTACATTTTGAAGGTTGAAAAGGTATTATTTTCAATACAAAATTTACATTTTCTTTAGATACCGATTAACCTGACTCTTGTTCGACATGGTGGAGAATAACCTGGAAACCCAAAATCAGTGTTGGGATGTTTACAGATGCAATAATATCACAATGTGTGTATATTTAATTATTTTTGTCAAAAACTTATGTCAAAGATTTATACTAGTAATATAAAAAGTTATCTTTGTAAACAAAAAATATTATTAATAAAATTATTTTAACAGAAAATGTCTAATTTAATTTTCAGACATTGTCAAAAAAATCGTTAATTGAATTCCTCAGGCATCACTCTCTATGTGCTACTTAATCTTTAAAGTATTTTTTTTTTGTCAGGTATCCTTAAAGTTATATAAAAATTACAAATAGTTTTCAAAGTAGTATATAAAATCTGATCTCGTTAGTCTTTAAAATACATGAATTTTTCCCTAAAAAAAAATACATGAATTTTCTTCATAATAATACTTGTAGTGAATGCTCATACGGAAAAGTTGACTCCTCAACTTTAAATTAGGTTATCTGAAAAAACCTTGCGGACAGCTTTGGTACTTTAGGCTAGTGTTAGCAATTGATTAGTTAATCAATGATTCTCTATTCGATGAAATTGTTCTAGTACTTATGTGTAAACAAAGAGAATCAGAGAATTGTAAAATAACAAGTCATAGCAGTGGTTGCCACTTTTTTAATTTAGGGACAAAGTGGTTGAAATTATTATTAGTTGCTCTAAAAGTTCACTGAAGATGAGGTACGATCAGGTTTAAGCTTCCACTTTGTCAAAAGAAGTTTAAGCTTCCACGGCATACCCCTTAGAAGAACAAATTATTATTTAAAAACAATAACTAAATGTTACACCGTTGGTTTAAAATAATTGCAAAAATCCAAGTAACAAGCATAGGATCTCAACGTTCCTCACCAATAAAGATCTTTTCTTTTACATGCCCACCAATAAAGATCTTCACCAACGTTCTCGGTGATTTTATAAATGAATGCAACATCATTAAGACCTACTAAAAATAATTAGTGTAGTTCGATAATGTAAATATGTTTTTGCTTATGTTTAAAACTATCAAGTAGCAAATTTACTAGTTTAGACGTTTGATTAAAGTTTGAATTTTGAAATTCATCCACTTATATATGAGTTTTTAATAATTATTGTCATTTTTTCTATAAAAAAAAAAAAAAAAACTAGCAAACATAGTGCTTATTATTCTGTTTTTTTTATGGTTCTCCTTATTCTACTTATCATTTTTTCTATGCCTTGTAGAGTTGAGCAAAGTGTATTCACCTCATCACAAACATGAAAACAAAGAAAAAAATGTTAATGAGTGCTCTAAATGCACTTTTTAACGGCTTTAAATAGTAAGTTTTTATGGAAATTGATGAATTCAATATATTGAAAATTGAACTATTTAACTTTTTAATAAACATTTTTTTAATTAATTTTAGGGTCTTGTTAACTAGTATCGCAAGACACTAGTTAAGGAAACAAAAAAAGAAATATTTGCATTGAAAACATTTTACACTTTTTAAACTTTGACTTCACAAGTTCCAAGATACTTATATTATATTTTGTTTTCTTAACTAAGTGTCTGAGAGGCACTAGTTAACATTTTCCTTAATTTTAATAAATATTTGCTTAATTAAAAATCTTTAAAAAGTGTCCTAAGGACATTCGTTAACAAGACCCAACAAACAAAGGCAACTCAATTGCTCTTATATTGTTCTAATGTTGGTTATTACATGGATTAGTTACTTTGTTCGGTGATAAACTTTTGGGTTTCGGTAGTGTGAAATAACTTGATGTCAGCGAAATCAGTTCAAAGACTGGTTGTGATTATTATCTTCTTTGTTATTTATAATTTTTCCTTAATTTATAATAAAGATATAACATTGATATTTTGTTATGAATAATTTTTGTCATGTATAACAAAATCAATACATTGGCAATTTTGCAAAGGTGAAAATATGCTTCATTATTAGGCAAAAAAACACACTGAGAAGCGACCATTCAAATCCACTCATGCTTTTCCGTGAAGTCGCCTTCCATTCAATGCTAGTGGAAGGTGGTCTAACCTACAACGTTTTTCTAGTAGGGTGGTGTAATGGAATTTCGAAATCCTGGTTATTACAGACCACAAATATTTCTCCATGACAGGAAACAAAGTAGCTATGATTGATACAAGATAACAAGAAGCTCATCATACCTCCTTCAAAAAAAAAAAAGAAAGAAGAAGCTCATCATACCCCATCACCATAATAAAAGAAGTGGTCAAGGACAAGGTTGATGCAAGAAACAAGCTCAGTCAGAGAAGAATGGAAACAGACGGCAGGTTATGAATGTATTAACTTCTTTGCCACAATTTTAGCATGGTAATCCCTACACTATTTACTTCATGGAAAGTGACAGAAAATTTAAGCAGACAATGGACACCAGTCCTTGAATTAGTTAACTGATAATGACATGGATAAATACAAGATATAGAGAATTTAGCACCTAAAAACTGGGAAAGTAACACAACAGATAAGATCACTTATGCACCATGACTAACCATTGGGATTCCTTAGTCATAGATGCTATATTGGACGTGGAACCAAAAAGAGGGAGATGAATTGGGTACTGAGGAACAAGAATAATACTCTAACCTGAGGGATAAAAGCAACCAAATAGGGAGATATTAAGCTCTTAAACTATTGGTTAAACACGTGATGTGTGGGCTAATAAACAAGATTCGGCCTCGCAACCAAACAACTAATGCCATGCCACACACCATTCTTAATAAATTAGTGTTGCAAGGAGGCTAAGACATAGTGTAATGGACAAATACAAACAAACAATGGTGTGTTTTTGTAGGTGCGGATTGGCACTGTAATTGACCAAAGCTAGCAGCAATAAGGAAGTGTTGGTACAAGCCTAACATGGCTTAATTTTTTTCTCCTAAAAACTTTCTGCTGATTGAATTTAATAAATGATCACCATCCAATTAACCCCTATTGACTTAGCTCAAAAACATATTCAAGAAACAACCAGAAAGACTTCAATATAAGATAAGAGGTCTAATTGATTATATAAATAATGGCGAAACTGCAGTACGGCAAGAAAATAGAGCTGGATCATTCATGATGAGTAAAAAACAAAACTACAAGACAAAAATATATTGGTAAATCATGACTCCAAAGCAACACTTGATCTTCACTCAGTACACATTTAGCCGGATAGAATTACAAGTCTTGCACATTCAAACCTGCAAAAGTGAAACATATATGTAAGTAGGATGACCTAAACTCAAATTTCTACATCTTGATGATCAATTCACAAGTTGTTCCTAGCAGTGAGAGAAAATTAACAGAAACCCTATGAAACAGCAGAGGCATGCAATATTCTCCCCATATCTATTTGGCCATTACACAATCCTATTATTATTTACTTTATAGATTCCATTTTTAAAGAATTATCACACCTTTAAGGTTCCAACCTATAACAACCAACGGAAATAAACAATTTACGCAATTCACTCACCGGCTCACCGCACCTAGAGTTGAAAGTACTTGCACGTTCATAACAGTTATAAAGCAACGTAACATACGACCAAGGATAAATTGTCAATAACTAACCTGGAGGAAGTGATTGCTTCAACTTATCAGCTTTCTCGGTATCAAACACACAAAGTGTGTACAAGTACTTGGAGCATCGAACCTTGAACTTGACAACATCTTTGCTTCTTTTGATTTTCACGGAGCGTGCATCCTTCCTCCTAGCAGTTAGGAGGAAGTCCTTAATCTCATTAATTTGCTTAGGCTACATTTCAACACATAAAAAGGTTACTGAATTGAACCATCTTTAGATCACAACACAAAAATCCACTTTATCAACTATCAAGTTTGAAAATCAAGAACCATAAATCCCCAAATTCAGATCAGTGTATAATACTAAACTCCATTGTTTCAATTTCATTGTTCAGATAAACCTAAAATTGAGTAAATAAAATTCATAGGAGCTTAATTAAAATCAAATGATCTAAGCTAATCATGAATCAAAAACATTGAAAATCAAAATAGGATAATGCTAAGGTTCTTCAAATTTCCTATAAAAAAAACTGCGAATCGAAGAAATATACAGAAACAAAAACTGCAAAGAATCAAATAGAGATAGAGAAAAATACCATTTTTTGTCTTCACTGCGATTTCCTCTTCCTCCCCAAAAATCACAATTGAGGATTTTAGGGTTCATAAAATAAACTAAACCCTATATTATGAAAGGACGGTACTATCCTTCTCTCAACGTGGGCTTTTTCCTCCCATATTGGGCCGATTTACCATGAGCTTAGTTCGTACGACTACTAACACCCCAATGTTTGCTGATACATCAATTTTGTCTATCTTTTAAGTTTTTTTTCTCTCTTTCATAAATTTATAATGTCTGAGAATAATTTTACCATTTACGAACAAAATGATTTTTATTTCTAAAAATATGTGTTTTTTTAGGAACTACTACGGTACATCCGCAAATTATAGTGTACCGGTACTCACCCTTCTTCCTCTCAACACCTCTCTACCCCCTTCTTCTAATCTCTGTATCCGTAATAAACCAGTTCATTGCTGCTGATACTGTTCCGGATTAAGGATTATTGCTTTTCAAAACTTCGTTTGGTTTGTTATTTTTTGTTCAACCATGAAATTGCTCCCTTCAATCTGATAGTACCGTCCTTTCATAATATAGGGTTTAGTTTATTTTATGAACCCTAAAATTCTCAATTGTGATTTTTGGGGAGGAAGAGGAAATCGCAGTGAAGACAAAAAATGGTATTTTTCTCTATCTCTATTTGATTCTTTGCAGTTCTTGAACCTATGCAGCTTCCAATATTACCACCAAAGTCAAGTTCCTTTTGGGAGACCAGAAATGTCTGTGATCGGTTCAGGGAATTGCAAGATACTCTAAATCTTGCAAAGGGAATGTATGTATGTTGTTCTTATTTCAACTTAGTACATGTTTTTTTGTTTAAACTGTAATCTCCCTCGGTTAAATTATGATTGAAAGCTTTTCTCAGCACAAATAAGCCAATATAAACACTCATTGTGTTTGGTACATGCTATTTGATAGTTTGATGTACTTTCTGTAGGCAAAAGGAACTAGAGATGTTGAAGATAATCAAAGACAGTAAAGGGCCTTTAGAAGATGTAACTCATGGCTCAAACGAAAATCTTTTAAGTTTTATCAAGTGTCTAGAGGACAGAGGGGTTAGTATAGAAACCCAAGAAGCAATGGCTGTTGAAGAAGCAAATTCTTTAATGTTAAAACTAAATGCTCAGCTGGAGCCATTCAGATATGTTGCGGATGAAGCAAGTCCATGGGAAGAGAAATCAGCAGTGGCCAAGTTTACGAATAAAGTGCATAAGTCTAAACGGAATAAACTCTGGAGGAAGAAAAAAAGGAAGCGTATTGCAGAAATGCTGGCAAAGGTTACTTTGCTTTGCGAGACTTTTTCTTTCCTCTTTCTTGTAGCTATTGTCTAAAACTAATGAGTTTTATTTCGTTGCTTTGTTAAAAACTCTAGGAGCACGAGCAATTTGATCAAATTGACCGAGATGCTGATGAATGGAGGGCTAGGGAGATTGCCAAGGAAATTGCAAGTATCAAGGTATTGAAATTTTGCAATCTAAGCCTACATTTATATTGACTGTTATTGATAATTGTTTTTGTCAAAGGCTATTTGAAAGATTATGTCAACACTGTTTTCAATTTTTATCCAACGAATAAGTTTACAAATTCAAATATGCAAATACTGTCTCTGACATTTTTCAAGGTTTGGTGCTTAAATAAACTTGGTTGATTGGTCAATTATGCTAAACTTCTCACTGTTTATTATTTTTATTATTTTATCGTCATCAGACGTGATTTTAGTGAACTCTTGTTATTTTACTGTTAGATAATAGATATGCACATATTATTCCTGGGGGGTTGTATGGCTCAACTGGTTTGAGCTAAGGGAAAAGGAGTTGGAGGTCCTGGGTTCAAACCCGGACGAAGGAGAAAAAACTAATCTAACAACTAATTACTAACATTTGCCATTCAAAAAAAAAAAAACTGCATACTATTCCTGATAAAGAATGGAGCTAATTGAAAGGCTTTAGTTCACTATAATTCCTACAAACCATCTCTACAGTTCACTATAAATTACTTTTATTCCTACAAACCATCTCTATGACTACAGTTCACTATATTATTAGTAATTTAGCCGTTAAATCAGTTTGCAATACAAGTCTTAGTAAAGTCTGAAACATGTCTATATGCAGGTAAAAAAGATGAACGAAATTGCAGAGCTTAAAGTCAAAGAAGAGAAGAAGAAATTAGAGTCAGAGGTAAATTTATTTCCTTTTATTTTGCCTTTGGGGTTGCGGGGTGCTTCTGGTACTCTAGCACCTTTGTACTCTTGACTTTATTTTGTTTATATATATTAAAAAAAAAAAGGGAAACCCGGTGCACTAAAGCTCCCGCAACGCAGGGTCCGGGAAGGGGTTCCACCATTCGGTGTATTGTACGCAACCTTACCCATTTTGTTTATATATATTATTTTGCTATTTAAAAAAGAGTCTGAGGTAAATTTTTGTACAAGTGATGGTAAATCATTTCTATTTTATGGTTTCCGTGAACTCTGAAGAACTTGATCATATATTCTGCTCTATCTACCATATTGATATATCTCATGTGTTTATGAACTACCTAAATCTTGTGAATTGTTATGCACACCTTTCTTCTTTAGCTATACATTTCTTTAGTCGATATCAATCTCAACAATTTATATTTTATCATTTTGTGTATCAACTGTTGTGATTCTCTTGCATTTTATTATATCACAGCTCGAGCTGCTCTTGATGGAGGAGAAACTTAAAGAACTACGCTCCATAAGGATACAAAAGTTGAAAAAACAAGGTATATATAGAAGAAAATCACTCTGCTTCTAGTTAGCTGTGTTGTGATTATATAGCATATTATTTACTCAATTTTTATTGGTTTGCTTGGTTTTGTTTTCTTCTCCTTTGTTGCCACATTTATCTTCTGTACTTCTTATAATAGTTTGTTACCTTAAATTCATAGTTCTGATTCTGAATGCAGGTTTATGTTTGATCATATTTGTGATGTGCATGTTTGAGTTCAAGTTCCAATGTTTGGCATTTTGATTATAGCTGAATAACTATTCATTTTATAAATGTTTCATGAGAAATACCTTTACAAAATTTAGTAATTATCAACTAGAAACCATACATTTTTAATTTGATGGTTTCGTTTACTTTTTTAATTGAATTGTTTTAGTAAGTTTACAATTTAAGTCTGCAGAAATTTATAATATTCATATATGTAAGTTTCATATACACAGGCCATTTTCTCCCAGAGGAAGATGATAAATTTTTTGAGAGAGTTCAGGCTGCAGTGGAAGAAGAGGAGCGTGAAGCTTTGGCTGCAGCTGAAACAGATGCTGCTAAAGATGCAATTGCAGCTGCCGAGGAATCCAGGAAAGCCATGCAGAACCAAGGGAAACTTTCAAAAGAAAGCAATGATGAAAGACAGATTAAGGAGAACAACGAGCAAATAGTCCATAGTGTAACCGAAGAGGGATTAGATGCAACTGATGAGAAGAAATCTAGTAACATAGCATCTGAAGGACAGAACTATGGAGGAGCTTATGATCCTTTGGCCAATTTACCAATTGAGTTCTATCATTATTATCATGGAAGCAACAATGACATGGGCACATTGATCGAGGTAATTTTAACTACTTTTTTTAATTGAATTCTACATCTTTTGCTAAAAAAAACACTTCCTTTTTGTTTCTTTAGAATTCGTATCGGTGGCACGTAACTGTGCACAAAGGCAGTTTTACTTGACTTTTATTTTGAGTAACAGATATACTTAACTGATCCACCGCTTTTATTATTATTATTATTAGTAGTAGTAGTAGTAGTAGTAGTAATAGTAGTAGTTCAATTACATGTTCTTCCTAAGTCCATTATTGACTGCTGAATAATCTCATGCAGGTTAGAAGAGGATGGGATGCATATATCCGACCGGGAGGAAGGTAAAAAAAAATGAAACTTCTTACGCTGAGATTTTATTTTCAGAGTTAGTGTGAAAAATGAAAAATAAAATATTCCAGTATCTGATTTTATTCCTTTCCCTGTTCCTTGTAACTCTGTGCAGTCGCATACCAGGACACTGGGTTCAGCCTCCTCCTCCAGCCAACGAGATATGGGCATCTTACTTGGTGAGGTCTAAATGATAAAGTTTGTAAAATCATCACCAGCATTGCATAAATATATCATCTGATATGTTTTGAAGGTTTGAACGGTTTTCCTGGCAAGCCCAGGTGTAAGCTTTTTGGTAGCATGTTTATATTTCTAATGTAGAATTTCCTTTGTGTAAAATTCCAGTGCTAATTATCATTTTTTTAGGTTGATAATTATCATTATTGAATGTACTAGAAAAGAAGGAAAATACTTTTTGAATGATGTTTCAAAATTATAGTTTATAATACTTGTGATTATCAATTATGATAGCTGTACAGGTCTTTGTTCTCTGCTCTTTATGCAGAAATGATAGTGATTTGGGATGAAAGAGTTTTATTACTGTTATAAAGCTAATATATAGTTTTCTTCTTGACAAAGCAATCTTTCGGTTATAAACTAAACACCAATATTGGTAATATGTCCCAGAAAATGTTATGACAACCTTTCCAAACTAGCATATTTTTTAACACAATACAATAAAGATTTTATATATAATAGTTACCAAATTATGCAGATTGGACTTTTCCAATTACACGTTTTTTTTAACAATTACAATACTCTGTAACTAATGGACAACTCTGCATGTTAATGGTACAATCTGATGAATTGACAGTTTTTACTAGATGGAAATTAATAAGGGACTAATGTATTCTAACGAGTAAATGGGAAAACTATTGGTCCAAATTGTAGGTATTGGTATTTTGCAAATTGGCAAGTACATTCATGAAACCATAAAGTATCCGACAAATAATTATCTCCGTTAATTTGTTTCGTTAGAGATTATGACTTGACAAAATATGTAATCCTTTGATGTTAATTCCGCACTAAAGACTTGGCATCATAGACAACTTTCTTTATGTAATTTAGGTCTCTTAAGAACTAATCTATATTGTAAAAAAAAAAAACTAATCTAAGTCTCACAAGAACTAATTTGTCGTTTATATGATGACCTGAACTAATCTGTAGGTAAATTAGTCTCTAAGGAACTAGTCTGTCGTAGGTTTAAGGTGTAATGTGACATCTTCCATTAACTCATGACATAATTGTCTTGAATGTTGTTATGGAACATGGCATCTATGGAAAGTAATGAGAGAAAAGTGAATAACTCTTTGTATTAATGAAGATAGAAAGTTACAAATGAGTGAAAAAGTCCCACTGATGGGGTGGTTACAAGCTATTTATACTACTATCTATTAGGATTAATATGCCACTAATCTTATGGGTGTGTTTGTTTCAAGGATTAAATTTACAGTCCTGTGAACAACATTCCCTGGAACATTACCTAGGAATATTATCCTATCAAAGTGTCTGGTAATTAATTTAGTTTCCCATGAATGTTTTTAAATATATTTAATTTATAATTTAAAACAAAAAAATAAAAGAGTTAAACTAGTGTGATAGTGGAAAGTTATGAGTGGTTACCTCTTATTCTCGTGGGAACAAAAGATTCTCATACTTTAACATGGGAATAACAAGTGGAAAAGTCATGTGTAAATATTATTCTTAAGAATAAAATATACCTAGGCATAATTTATGAAAACTTGAAACAAACATGGAAACCAAGGATTCCCAATGTCACATTTCTGATAATAAATTTGCAATCCATGAAACAAACACCCCTTATATCTCTAATAAATGTTTAACTTTACAATTTTAAAAAAATGGTATTTGTTATCGTGCAATGTAACCATTTCAAATTACATTTTATAAGTTTAGAGATGTATTTTATTTTTAGAGGAACTTCAGAGATGTATTTATTAATTTGTAAAAATAAGAAATGGTTTGACCGATATTTATAATTTTGAAGATTAATTTACCTATTCACTCGTATTCTAACATCGTCATTCTATACGATTGATACAAACTTGGTACACACGGTTTGTACCTTCAAAAAATCAATTTGTCGGGAACTATTTGGTTTGGGTTATACTCTTCAAAATTAGATCAGAAAATTCAATTTTGTCAAACATATTTTCACCCTTATGTCTCCTTAACTTAACTAAGAGTGGTTTAAATTTTGTAATTTGTACTTTATCATGCACAAAGTTTGGCATTGTTGATTTATTAGTCGTTGTTGATAGGGATATCAAATTCGTTTTTAAATACTATCGTCTATTAAAAAATTACATGTAAGACTCTTTAAATTTTATATTTAGGCAAATCCATAGGGATATCAAATTCGTTTTTATATACTAGTTTATACACTTCCAAATTTGCAAAATGCATAAAAAGTATTCCATGTCGTTGGCAAGGAAAATTACATAACACAGGAAAGTTACATGAAAGTAACATCATGATTTTTCGATTCAATAAATCAGTAACAATATGCTGTAAAAAAACAGTAATTATATACACTCACGTACGGAATCTGTTAACCGTTACGTACAAGTTTACACATTGACAAAATATTTGTACTATTATTATCAATATTAAAATAAATTTACTTAAAAATGACATTTGATATTTATTTCAACGAAATTATAATAAAATATTGTTATTATGATGATTCAAAAGGGAAAAGAAACTCTTGACAATGAAAATGAATTTAAAAATATTATTTTAAAAGGTTAAAAATTATACCTTTTTTTACAAGGTTAATAACTATGCCAGAAAATATTAATATATAACTTTATAATTGAGGTTCATTATTCACAAAAGAAAAAAAAAAGAATCAAGCTTTAATTTAAGAGTTACCAATAATCTTTTCGACACATAATTATTAACTCACTCTTTCTGATTATTTAAAATTTAAATAAATATCACTGTATCATGTGAGTTTCATATATGACAATCAATTTATAAGAGGGAATTTATATGTGTGTGTCTGTGCGCGTTATATGTATATTTTGGTTGTTTAATATGGGACGGTCGACGTATCACTATGTCATGTGAGTTTCATATATGACAATCAATTTATAAGAGGGAATTTATATGTATATGTGTCTGCGCTCGTTGTATGTATATTTTCCCAATATCACTTTGTCTTTCGATTCAACTTTTAGACAATAAACCACCTTTTTTGACGCAAAAAATTTCAATTTTTATGAGAAAAACATGGATTGAGACCAAAATTACAACAAATATGAAAAAATAAAGATACCAAAAAGTTTGATTTTAAAATTAGGATAGGATTATTTTTGTGGAGATTAAAAACGCAATTAAACCTAATAAAATTTAATTTAATTTTTTTATAAAGGTGTATTTGTTTCAAGTTACTATATTTGTAGATTCTCGAAAACTAAATGATAAGAAACATGCATTTCTTTGTTTATTACTAATTTTTTGTCAAAAAAATGTTTATTACTAGTTTATTAAAATGTATTCCTAAGTATAAAATATTTTCATAAAGTTGGTTAGGAAAGAGAGTTTGAACTATCTGGAGTACGGTTCTAAAGTATATATGACATGACCAAGAATAGTTTCATCCAAAAATTGAATTCGAGTTCTTTCAAACAATTCGTTATTTGATAGAACATGTTAATCACCTGAGCTCAAATTAGTTGGTTGGTTTCAGAAAGATGTTTTATTTCTAAGGTATATAGTGAGATAAAAAAAAATTATATGAAGGGTAGAATAAATCAATATGTAACGGTTCATAAAACTTATATAATTTCCAAAAATAGCAAAATTGTTAACTGAACATTTTTTTAAAGTAATTAGGAATAAAACTTTCATCCATATATTCCAAGAAAATTTCTCCCGATAAATAAATTTAGTAACACTTGATGCAAAAACCATCCGTATGTTTACTAAAAAAAAATCCGTATATAAAAAAAAAACATGAATATCATTGTTTTGTTTAAAAACTAATTTAAAAATATATTTTATGCTTAGTATGATAATACAAAATTTATGATTATTTTCCTTGGTAAAAATAAATTAAGATAGTATATAAAGCTAATCATTAAACAGAAGAGAAATGTTAGCAACACACATTCTAACCCACATTTTCCAACACACTCTTTTTGATTGGTTAAAATTCACATGAGTTCCACCAAATTATGTGGGTCCCATATAAATTTGGTGGGTCCCATGTAAATTTTAACCGATCAAAGATACTCCCTCCGTCCCTGAATACTTGACACACTTGACCTTATTATGCATGCCAATGCATAATTTTGAGTTTAAATATCTTGAATAATATATTATAAAAAATTATGAAAATTTGATATTTTAAAAATACTCATCGAGACAAATCTAATGACATCTTATATAATATTATTTTTCTTTGTATATTAGTAGAAAAATATTATCAAACTAAGTTAGGTCAAAATTACAAATTTTTAAATGGGTCATCTATTGCGGGACGGGGGAGTAATGTGTTAGAATATGTGTTGGTAGCATTTCACGTTAACAAAAAATGCCCCGATCTCCTAAAAAAATCTTTAGAAAGTAGATATATTTTATGTACAAATTTTTTGGATGATAATATTACGTGATTAGTGCATTCAAAAAATAATAATTACGTCATAATTGGAACGTTATATAGATTCATGTTCCAACATCATCGTGAAATCAGCATTTACATTTTTTTTTGGTAAATGTCAGCATTTGCATTTTAGAACTTATAAATTTACTATTTTAATCAATAATATCTAGCATAAAAGAAAAAGAAACAAATATTCACTTAAAAAATGACGTAAGGCATCCACACTTTCAAACCATTATAATGTATTAAAAAAGTGAGAGATATTAAATTAAATATAAGAGTGATATTATTTAGACAACAATATTTTATACTTACATTTTATGTTAGAGATGTATTCTTATTTTTATTGTTCAATTGATAAAGAGTTGATTCATACTATATAGGAATATGTTTTCCACCAATAATATTAAGACTTCGTTGATAGATTTACACCGAAACTCATCTAACAAAAACTTTTATGATTAAAGGAAAAAACATCTATGAATAGCTAAATATAAACTAGTCAAAATAAACAAATAAATATACGACCATAGAGTACGGATGGCAAAACATAATCACTAGGAGTCAGCTTTAAGGTTCGAAAAAGATTAAAAGAAATAATAAAAAGCATATAATTCTCAACATCAAATCATTATCAACATCCTTAATGTGTCACCAGAATAATTTTATGCTAACTTTTATTTCTTTATCAAATATCATTGTCTAGCCATTAGATTCTATTTGAATCCAGGTGGTTTGGTAGTTCTTCTAAACAATATATAATAATTTGGTTTAATTTAAATATGTGTTATTATGTTATATTATTGTGTCCACAATATAAGTGATAAGATGATTATTAAGGTAACACTAAGTGTGAGGTTGTTGTGGCATGGTTGGTCGACCACGATAACAACTTTCTATTTTTAGTAACCGGTTTCTCTGAAAGTGCTGTACACTATTCCACTTTCACACTCCTTGTACCTTTCTTTTTATAGAAACTATCTAACATTTTTTGTCTTTAATTTTTAGTAACTTAGATAATTTTGAGGTCGGTGTAACACAAATAATTCATACTTTTCCTTTTGTTATGGTTTTGTGAAAATCTTGAATTTGGATTTGTTAAGTTTGGAGCATTTGGAGTTTGGAACAATAATACAACAACAACTAGAACTTAATTTGGAGCATTGTCAAAAAAATAATCATAGATAGATTTTGCAAATCGTTGGTTTATTTTATGCTGCATTGTTTCAGTGAAGGAGCTTGCTATATGGAGCTGGGATTCAAGCTTTCAGGTTTTTGTGCGTCTTTATTTCATATTTTTTAGTTTATTTCAATTTGTTTGTTATGATGCTTTAAATATTTGTTAGATGAATTTATTGTTTGTCACAAAGTTGTGTATGTTTGTTTGATTAAAATTATTTTGGCTTCTCAATGGTTGGTTTTTGGATTTTTAATAATTAATGGAAGTGATTTAATAATTTTCATTTTCAAATGTTTATGGATTTAATCAGCTGGGCAGAATGCTTTGTGAATTGTTAGATTCATAATATTTATCTAAGAGTTCAATTTGTTTTTGTAGAACATTTTCTCATACAAATTTTATTCTTAGGACAATTGAGTCCAATTTTCCTTCTCTAATTGAGGGGTTGTGATTTCCATTTTTTAATCTTTGAGATCAAAATAAGGCTTAAAAATCGTTAGGAAGAACCCGAGTTCGAATCTTGGGAGGAAGATTCTTTGACAAGCCTTTACTTACCGTTTAACCGAACTCTTGATTATCAGGGTATCTTCCCTTGAGAACGAGAGGGTTAAGACCAAAATAATAAGGCTATAACAAGTGTTGATATATTAGTTGAAGTTTTGATTTTGATTTTCATGAATTCCTTCCCTATGTTGAAAGTTTGCATATATCCAGTTTTAATCTTGCAGGACTACTTGATGCTGGTAAATTTGGAAGGAATGTTTGGTGCAAAGCAATATTTTCATTCAAAGGGTCTCTAACATTAGTTCAATTTCAATTTCAAATTTTCTCTCCAACCTGAACATGGAAGACCAATATTCCTCAAAGGAGAGGGGGGGAATCAGCATTTGGACACCATTTGATAGTGGAATGAAAAGTCCATTAACTTCAGATGACATGTTTAACAACATCTCTGAGCTTATGAACTTTGATAGCTATGCTGGTTGGTGCAATGGTTCATCATCAATAACTGATCAAACTTTAACTAATGATCTTTCATCATTTGCATATTCACCACATGATGGATTCAATTTAGCTGAACACATAAATGGTCCATTTTTTATGACAGAATTTGGTGGAAATTCCACTAGTTATGATGAAAATGTGCTATTACAAGAAATGGAAACTCAACTTGAGTTCTTAGATAATAATTCAAATGAAACAAATAATAATTTAGATTCACAACAAAATGGTTCATATGATATGTGCAATTACATAATATCCAAATCACCTAGTTGGTCACTTGATGAGAGAATGATGAGTGCTTTATCCTTCTTTAAGGAATCAGCTGGTGGAGGAATACTAGCACAAGTTTGGGCACCTATAAAGTATGGTGATGACTTCATCCTAACTACAAGTGATCAACCATATTTGTTAGATCAAAAGCTTGCAGGTTACCGCGAAGTGTCGAGGTCGTTTACGTTTTCTGCAGAAATGAAAATGGGATCTTGTTGTGCTGGACTTCCTGGTCGCGTGTTTAACTCGCATGTTCCTGAATGGACCTCTAATGTTGGTTACTATCATAAATCTGAGTACTTGAGATTAGATCATGCGATTAGTCACGATGTTCGGGGATCAATTGCTCTTCCTATATCTGATATGAACTCTGAAGTTTCATGTTGTGCTGTACTTGAACTTGTCACTACAAAGGAAAAGCCTAATTTTGACAAAGAATTAGAATTTGTTTCTCATGCACTTCAGGTTGGTTTTTCTTTTGCCACTTCCACCATATACTTTGATTTTTCTTGTTTTCCTATTTCACTGCTTATTATGTTGTGTTTTTAATGGTTAAATATGTTTTGAGTCCAAATTGTGTTATAATTAAATGCATTTTCTGTGACTTTTCGTAGCGTGTGAATCTAAGGACTATTATGCCTCCGCGACTTCTTCCTCAGGTTTTTGCTGATTCCTGAATTTCTGAAATATCATTTTATCTTAAATTCTTAAGTGGTCCTTTTTTTTATGCAGTGTGTATCAAATAACAAAAGAGCTGCATTAACAGAGATAACCGATGTGTTAAGAGCTGTTTGTCATGCACATAGTTTACCTCTAGCACTGACATGGATTCCATGTTGTTATAGTGAAGGAAAAGGTGAAGAATCTGAGCGAATACGAATTAAAGAAGGCCATATAACAAGTTCTAATGAAAAATGTGTATTATGTATTGAAGAATCAGCTTGCTATATCAATGATAAAATGGTAGGAGGATTTGTTCATGCATGTTCTGAACATCATCTTGAGGAAGGACAAGGTATATCTGGAAAAGCTCTTCAATCAAATCATCCATTCTTCTATACCGATGTGAAGGCTTATGATGTTAGTGAATATCCGCTTGTTCATCATGCGCGAAAATATAACTTGAATGCTGCCGTTGCAATTAGGCTAAGGAGTACTTATACTAATGATGATGATTATGTGTTAGAATTCTTTCTTCCGATCAATATGTTAGGGAGTTCAGAACAACAACTTTTATTAGACAATTTGTCAGATACTATGAGAAGAATTTGTAAGAGTTTGAGGACAGTTTCAGAAGCTGAACTAAGTGGGATAGAAGGTTCTCAATATGAGTTTCAAAAGAAAAATGTCTCAGGTTTTTTTCCTATGTCAAGGGGGAACTCTCAGATAGCGTTTAGTAGCGGTGACCATGATTTATTCCAGATGTCATTCAACGAAACAAACCTAAAAAATAGTGGAAATCAAGCTGCTTACAGTCAGGTATATTTTGACCGAATCTTCTATATTTTCATCCTTTTAGAATTTAATGTGAAATGAATGCTCCATTTAAAGAAGCATTTGTTTCAAGTTATTGTGCATCATGGAATGTTAGAACTCAGAACATCAACCCTGGTTCAAAAGTAAACCATACGAAAAAACTTGATCAGAAAACACACGATATTTGATAACAAAGTTTGGCCAATTATTCCTACGCCTCGACTGTAGAGCGCTGCAGTACCTTTCTGTTATCACTGAAATTTTAGGGTTTACAGGATGGAAGCTGAGTCACCTGCTCGCTTATCAGTAAACTACGAGTTGTAAGTTTGTAACCAACAGAATGAAATCTGGGGGAGGGGGGATGCTAAATATCCATATCACACTTAATTTGTTACAAGGGAGTGGAACAGTGGAACAAAAACCTTAATTTATATTTTAACTTTGTAACTTCCTTTTGTTGTTATTTTTAATGTCTTTTGGAACCATGCCTTTAAACATTGTAGTAATTTTTCTTATAGGCAACAAGTGGTTCAAGAAAGCAAGCTGAGAAAAAGAGGAGTGCAGTGGAGAAGAATGTTAGCTTGAGTGTTCTCCAACAATACTTTTCTGGTAGTCTGAAAGATGCTGCAAAAAAAATTGGGGGTGAGACACCATCAATATTTGTGAAAATTTCCTTTGTATTTATGGTTAACTCAGCTTTTAATTTTGGGTTGACTTGGAAATTAAGAGTGGACTCATTGAGGGTGTGAGGGTTGGTCCATCATAAGTTTAAGAGTTGCAATTTTGTTCTGTCAGAACAGCAAACATTTAAATAAAATCACAAAAGACACAAACGATTGATAACGAAGTTCAGCCAATTGTGCTTACGTCTCTGACGAAGAGTGCCTGTTGTAGTTTTTATTGCGTTTTCAGCTCCACTCACTCCACATCTGACCACTTATCAGTGAATATGAGTCATACTCAACATATCCAAAATGTCTTACCATTTGGACTCATACACTCTCCAATTCCAACTTACATACATTTTCACTAAGTTCATTAACATCCTTGGTTTTTCATGTCAAAAAAATAAATTGGCAACATCTACAGCTATGTTCTATGATATTTTCTTAAGATTGACATTACCATCTCACCGAGTTAATTCTTGTCAATAAAGACAAATTTGTTTTTAATTTTTAACAAACATTCATTCTTTAAACAGTTTGTCCAACAACTCTGAAGAGAATATGCAGACAACATGGGATTTCAAGATGGCCATCCCGCAAGATAAATAAAGTGAATCGTTCATTGAAGAAAATACAAACCGTGCTTGATTCTGTCCAAGGAGTTGAAGGAGTTCTGAAATTTGACCCTCACACTGGTGGATTTGTTGCAGGAGGTTCAATCATCCAACAAATTGGTACGCATAATAAAACTCGCATGTTCCCTGAGAAAACCTCGGTACCTAAGTTGGAGGATGAAGATGTTCTTGTTTCTAATTCATGTGAGGCGGAATTGGAGAAAGACAATGCTATTTCTGTTGACTGTATTGAAGATTCAACAACATGGCTTTGGACAAAGACTCAGGGTTGTCCTAAACAAACCTCTAAAGATTATGTTCTTGAAAAAGAACAAGATCAATGTGGGTTGGACAATAGTAGTTTGCATGATATTGGCTCTCATAGTTCTTTTTCAATGATTGAACTTGGTATGGAAGAGGGAAAAGGAGCTGATGAACATAACAATCCTACTTCTTCAAGCATGACCGATTCATCGAATGCCTCTGGCTCAATGGTGAATGGAAGTTCATCAGGATCTCAAAGCATTGAGAATCAGAAGAACTCGAAAGTCAAATCAATTTGTGTCGATAGTGAATCGAAATTCGCTGTCAAAGCTAACTATAGAGGAGATACTATTCGTTTCAAGTTTGATCCATCTGTAGGTTGTTTTCAACTCTATGAAGAAGTTGCAAAAAGGTTTAAGTTACAAAATGGTTCTTTCCAACTCAAGTATCTTGATGATGAAGAGGAATGGGTGATGTTGGTGAATGACTCAGATTTGAAGGAATGTGTAGAAGTTTTGAGTGATATTGGCACACATTGTGTGAAGTTGCTCGTTCGCAATATACATGGCGGCAGTGACAGTTGATTCTTCTCACTTCTCAGACATGTCACAATATATGAAATGATGCATGGCTTTCAATGCTACACTTGAAGTATTGCTTCAACATACATTAGATTCTAAAACCATGCGAAGTGGATGGGTTTTCCTTTCAATCCATATATGACAGATGCAAAATTTCATTTACAGTGAAGATAGTGCCCGTGTTATGTGTTTTCATTGTGTTAGATATTTATTATAGTCCTTCAATACTAAAATAAAATAGGTTGGAATAAGGTCAAGCTTCTTTGGAGTAGCTGTTTTTACTTTTTAGAAGATAGAATAGAGTTTCACATGGAATCATCAGTAATAAATAACCACATATGTAGCTTTGAATGCTTTGGTCTTTGTCAGTATATATTTCAACTTTCATGAAAAAATATGATCATGTGTCAACAATTTCTATAGATTTGATTTCATGCTTCTTTCTCCTTGCCAAACAATGGAATTAGGAAGGTGTGATTAGGAATTAAGAGAAGCAAGTTTCAGCTGCCAATCATTTGGTTTTCTAGAGACAGAAAAATAATTTTCTCAAATTAATTTTAAATTATACAAAATATAAATAAATATTTTGTAAATTGTTTTACCATTACCTAAACTAAATAAATATTTACTTTTTAAGATATAGAGATTATTAAATTTGTCTTTCATCCTGCTGTGATAAATTAAGAAGCAAATAAAAGTAGAATTTGTTTATCTTTCATCACTATTTAGTTTTTTGTAATGACAATATCAAAATATTTCAACTTTCATGAAAAAATTTGATCATGTGTTAACAATTTCTATAGATCTGAGTCCTTGCTTCATTCTCCTTGCCAAACAGGTCACAAGTAAGAACTGTTGTTCTATAAGAAGTAAGAACATGTTATTAACGATACTTTTTTTTACTACCAGTGGGAGTTGAAGTTAAGACCAGCTGATGGTAGTTTATTTTACAATTATACCTCTATCTCAAACACTTTGAACAATGTATACAAAAATAAAATCATCAATGAAAGAATAAAAAGATTATTGCACATTATATCCAAAAGTAATTACATTAGCACAGCTTGGCTCCGTTTTTTTTTTATGTTGCTCAGTCTAATTTTTAACAAATGTTGCCCAATCAAATTGATTTTTGGGCATTATGCCGGAGTTAAAAAAATGGTAGTATTGGAGTCATCTGATCGCAATCAAATGGTCCATATTGCATGATTGTGTCAAATGCCAGATTTCCTTAATGCAATGGATTAGAATCCAAACAATATAGATCATTGGCGCTAAAAAATACGGATGATCCTGAAATTAATTGAAGCTTTGTACACTATAAAGCATAAGAGAATTGTTCTACGGAGTATGAAATTTTGGTATTAATTGAAGAGTTGAAAAACTATACACTTGTAAAATTAGTGTCAAAACTCATAATTTGGTGAACCATATCCAAAAATGCAAAACCATTTCAAAATGCTCTTCACTGGTTGAACCTGAAAGCTTGAGTTCCACTGTCACAAGTCCATCAATATCTTCAGCCTTTCCATGCTACTGCAGTGTCCAAAAGCAAGAGTTATACTCATACTCAGATAAAAACATGGCTTGTTTAGTGTGTATTTATATGCCTAAAAAAAACTACCTAATATCTTTGTTATGCATCGAAGTTGTATTTCACAAAGATGGAAATGAGTAAAGCTTATTTAGAAAAATAAAATCATGGCATTTTTTTGACAGAATCATGTGTGTTATACACAATATTTCTTGTTATGCAACCATAATTAAGTAATGTAACAAATACCTATCTGGAAAGGAAGGAATAAGCTCCTCAATTACTCGAACAATAGACGAACCTCCTTTACGTTTCCTACATGATGACTGTTCTTCTGTTTCTGCATAATATAAAGCTAGATAATCAATGATGACAGCACAAGTATTAATTAATAAATTTATACCAAAACACTACTTAACTGTCATTCACGATATATTAAACTAAAGTAGTACCGCTATGACCGTACAACAATATTTTTTTTTTTGTATAAGTTGGTGGTAGCGGTAGTAGCAGTAACTGGAAAAAAAATTAGTACCTTTTGCGTCTTCAATTTGCTTATCACAGTTGAGGTACGACCTCTTACTCAAGTCTAAGTTTAGGCCTTCAGCTATGGCAAAATCTTCCAACATACGACCAATGAGATTATATGCAAGCAAAGATGTCTTATCACAAGCATCTTGGGCAGCAAGGTATTGGTTCTTGCATGCGCTGTATTTGGTGGGTATGGGTTCTCTCTCCTCACAAAAGTTGGATTTATCTCTTGGAGCAACTTTAGTGCAAGATTCTTGAAATTCATGCGTCATGACAGTACTTTCATCTGGTTCTTTGTCAGGTGAAACAGCTGAAGAATCACAGTTTTTCCTAGCCATAGGTGTACTAAACTGCTCTGTGGCTTCTTCTTGGCATTGGTTATTATATGGAATGTTGTGCATTTTCGATTCCAAATTAATTGTATCACAGTTCTTATCAGAATCGCTATTCAAGCATTCACTGGGTGTAACTGAGCAGTGCAAACTATTCTCAGAACATTGACTATCATCCTCATCCTTATCACTTTCATTGTCACTGTCTTCTGATTGCTCCTCCATATAAGCATCTGTAAAGCCCTGGTCAAATTCATAGTCCGGCAACAAGTCTTGAATAATTTGATTTGTCTGAGCACTCACACTTAGTATGCTGTCAACTTCTTCTTCAATATGTTTCTTCTGGAGTGTTACATCATGCGTGCTTTTATTGGAACACTTATTGATAACATCTAGAATCTGCAATAGAGACTTTGGAGTGCTATCCATATCACTGCACTCAAAAAGAAATTCAGTCAAAAGATTTACAAAAGCTTTCCGTAAGCTCTTATTTACTACTGTAGCCTTTGGTTCTATGAGAAGCTGTAACTCTCTTAGCACTGGCAATGGCACTACTTCCTTTTTCTCAACAGACAATATAGCTTTCATAATATCACTCTGCAGGGATTTCACTTCAGGCGAGAATTGGTAACATTCTTCTAAAAACATGCTACCAAAACCAATTATCAGTTTTAGTGAGAAGTCTGCTATTGACATAGCTTTGGCTAATGGCTCTTGTAGCTTATTTCCTCGATCAAGTTCTAAAAGCATCTTTCTACTGATATTATTCACTTGTCTGATTAGATGGTTTCGTCCCCATCCGTTTTTGCAAGGTTGCAACTGAGGCATCGGTGCTTTAATTCCTTTAAGTTTCCTACGCATTGCAAGCAAGGTTTGGGATGGTAACTTTTCAAGTCCACACAACACCTTCACTACAGCAGCATGATAAAATTGGGACTCAGATCCAGGTAAAAGCTCACACCTTTGTCGATAATTCTGAGGATTATTGAGAAGTTGAAAAAGCTGTTTACGAGTTTCCAGTTGTTGGTATTTGTTTCTTTCGCTACTCAGAACGCTTGAAAGAGAACTTTTGATAATCTTTTTAAAATTACTTCGAGTTCTTTCATACTTGACTGTGTCACCGCCAACTATCATAGCAAGAAGGTATAGACCCTTGGTAGTCAAATTATCAAGGCATGATAATATGAACCTTTTTAAGTTCGGTATTTGGTTCAAATCCATATCATCCTGAGGGATACAATTCTCACTTTCAATATAGTGTGCTCCAAAGGCGCGTTCAACACGAGTTCTCACAGACTCGTAAAATAGCTGAAAGGATTATTAGATTATCAATTTATCATTCAAATTTCAAATCTACAAAGAGCAATGCAGGTGAAAGTAGGCATATAATACAATAAAGGAAACCTACATCATCTTGTCGGAGTAATGATTCGGGCGAATACCTGTAGACAGGAAAAGAAAAAAGGAGAAAAGAATTTATTAGAGTGAAACCTGATGACTAAATCATTTAACAAATGAAGCTCTCACCACCCGGTTTTGCGAATTTCTTTCAACTTCTTCCCCTCCTTTGTTGTGAGAGGTAAACCTAATAACCACCTGCACCGGTTTAATTTGAATGTAATTAAATTTAGTCAATATATGATATCCAACACCAAAAAAGACGATTACCTCCTCTTAAGTTTGATACGTTTCTCTTGGCGCTTTGCATCTTTCAAAATAGAACAGATGTCTGTTCTACTAAACTTCATTATTTAACCTAAGGAAAATACGAAGAGAGTAATAAGAAAATTTAAAAAACTGCATTTTGACCAAGGGCATTAACAGGTCAAGCAGGTTTGGCTTCAAGCTATAATAATCATTCCTATAGCAGAAAACGTAACCCTAAAACATTTTGATTCAATCACAGATACGCCAACTCAAACTAACTGAAGAACAGGACCTTACCTTAACAACGATTTCTACGGACAAAACAAAAGAGAGTTGCGAAGAAAATACGACAGCGAGGTGACCGGCGGAGAAGAACGGCGTATCTGTTGCCGAGAGAGTCAGGGTTTTTTTCTTTTCTACTATTTCTTAGTTTATTTAATTTTTTTGTTTCCTTCCAAAAATGCCATGTAGATGAGTGTCTAGAAAAAGGGAAGGAAAAATTCTAATTAATTAAAATCAGTGCAAACCACAAAAATAAATTTAGCGGTGTGTTATTTAAACAGCCACTATCTTTCTTAGACTTTCCTTCACGGTTCTTTTAAAATCCATGTTTGATTTTACATTCATAAATGATTTTAACAATTCTTCTTATTGAATCTACTTTTTGGCATGTTACAACAGGTCGTTGAAGTCGTAGAGTGCATTGATTATGATATTTTCTATGAACTTAGTTCTCTTTAGGAGAACTTTCGTCCCCTCATAGCTTATATCGAAAGATTTAATAAAGAGATTGTTTAAGTCAAATATGTGAACAAGAAATAAAGTCAACTAAGAAAAGCGAATAAGATATTATCTACAAAAGTGGCATCCTCGGACCAATAGAGGCAATGTAATTTGCATAGTTTATGATGATTTGATTTGATGTTGCACTACATATTAATTATTTAGTTTAATATTCTCAAAGTTTGCTCATTAAACACCGGTTTAAATGCAAATTAGTTTTTGGCTAATAAAAAACTAATGAGCTAATGAGTTGAACTGGGTTGTTCGTGAATTTGAGTCGAGTCGAGTCAAATTCAAGCTAATAAAAAAGTTTGTATCAAACTCGAGTTGTGTTTTAAGCTGAATAAATTTTCATCGAGTCGAGCCGAATCGGCTCATTTCCTTAGACTCATTTCCAGCCCTAGCTCCAATAAGGTGTTGTAAATAGACATTGCTCCTGCAGTGATAAAACTGTCAAAATGCTAAAACAATTACGGATTAAACTCGTTTCCCACACTTGGACAAATTGTATATCAGGAATAGGTGTAATCATATTTTCCATACTAATTTTCAATATCAGGGATTCGACTATGTTTTTCTCAGGTGGTAGTCCGTAAACACCTTGATAACTTTGAATCGAATTTTATAACCATCATGAAAAAATTAAAGTTTGAAACGTAATAAGCACGTATATAAATAAAACAATAGAAAAAAAATCTTACACAAGAAAAGTCGAAAAAATTAATAATACTTCTCAGGATGAGATAGGATGAAAACTACCAAAAACATGTTTTATACATGCAAAACAAATATAATTGACGTAACATAAATGGGAAGCTTGGAGAACGACTTTTCCTATAATTTCAAAAAACAATCTCCATGAATGATGGCCAAGATACTTTAAGCTTGCTCCTATTTGATTTCCATAATAATAATGCATGAATAGCTCCAATTGCATGAACGCTTTTCCTCTTTTGAATGAATGTGTGGATGATGGTTCCATTTGCATGTCACCAAAACTCATTGAAATTCTGACCCCTTGACATGACAAGAATCAAATCAATTTTCATAACCTCAAACCTATGCTCTACGAATTTTTTTATTGAGCTTGTCTTGTGTACGGTATTTGTCTCGTCTTTCTTCTCTCCGGCGCTTTTTCGACACCAGCTCCTCTTTTGCTCTCTCTGCTTCAAGTACTTTTCTCTTCTCCCCTTCCTTATGCTTCCGCTTTTTTATCTACAATCAGAGAAAACACATGAAATGTCACTCAAAGTCTTGCTTGTAGAAATGAGAAGCATCGTATTAATATCGCGTATTATGAATGTTACCGCTACAGAAATATACGGGGAAAAAAAAACTAAAGACTTCAGTTTAGATATCTTTCCTAAGAAATATCATTTTATTTCAAGAGGAATATTAATGGCAGGAAATTACTCGACTTGAATCATAAATTCATCATTCATATTCATTTCCATGACAAATTTTTCAACAAGCAGGTCGATAAAAAGGGTTACTCACAAAAGACAATTCAACCACCAATACATGGAGGCAAGGGAAAAAAAGAGAATTATTTCTCGTACCTTTTCAGTTTTCATTAACTGAAGGTGTTGAACAAGAGCGTGGATTTTACGCTCACGAGGTTCAACAACGACAGCCTTTTGCCTTCTATCATCAAACGACAGCCTTTTTCGCTTGGGCATATGCTTAGGTTTTGATTCAAAGGGAAGATTTGCCTGTAGTGACTTGGGAATCACCAATGGATTGAACTTTCTAGGTTTCCTTTCAATTTTCTGCCAAAATAGAAAGAAAAAGGAAAGTATGACAGAGATTAGAGATAAATTTGTAAGAGAGGAGAAAAGTCTTGAAACGCGTCAGGAAGCAGAAAATAAACGGTATCAAACCAGAACATACCTTGTAAAGAGAATCTTTGTTTACAGGTATAGGAAGATTGTGTTCTCTTCTCAATTCTGCAACAGTTCTCATTCCTTTCCAGGTCTGGTCCCTAGGCTGCAATGCTGTTGTCAACGGATTATAAAACTGAGGAACTTCAACTTGAGTCCATGCTCGCAGGAAAACAATGTCACTCATCAGAATTTTGTCTTCAAAAGTGCACCTGGCAATTCCTTCTTTGATTTGCCCACCCTTCCTTTTTGGCTGGTTACCTATCTCTTCTTTTGCAACCTTCAGATTAAAAGATAACTTAGCACAAAATATAGAGCAAAATCATCAGTATTCAATTTTCTGAGTGAGAAGTCACAAACCTTCTTGACTTGCCCCCTAATCCCACTAACTGTTCGAATAGCTGCACCTTCAAACCGAGCTACTTCAAGATCAGAAGTAAACATATCCTTGATAAGTGCTGTTTTCTTGAATATCTTGCACGGATAACCAACCAATTTGATTTTCTTCACTATCCTTGCAGCGTGATTAAACTCAACAACAACTGCAGTTGCGGTAATCCTAAAAGTTGCCTAAAATCATATACAACTTTTAGTCACTGGCAAAACTATAACAGGGAACAAAACCATAGAAATGGAAAAATAGCATCCACATTGAGAGGATCTGTAAATAGGAGAAGCCATTTAACATGCAAAGGATGTGTTGGCAGACCTGATTGTTGGATAAAGTCTGAACAGCAACTATTCCGGTGTTGGGAGGTGCAAGAGGGCCCCAAAACATAGCAAGGCAATGCATGTGTTCTGGTGTGTATTTTAGCATACGATGCCTTCCATTGAGATCCTCAATAGCATAAATTGGTGTTGTTTGGTAACGCCTCCATCCAACAGAAACAATAATTGGGTCTCTAGTCTTCAGGACTTTCTTGTGCCACCTATGCCGCTTTAACCTGGCCTGAAAGGAAGAAAGAAAACAAAAAAAAGGTTCAAAAACAGGAAGAGCATGGGGGGGGAACAGATGATATTAAAAGAATGGGAAGAAAAAAAAAAGATAACAGTGACAGTGTAACACATTAAACAGAATAATGCTAACAAGTCATGACGTGTTTTTGAAGTCAATTTTTATCTACTCTAAGAACAGCTCATTATGTTTCCATCCTTTCATATAGATGGTATATATCACCCACCATTCATGTGTTACTTTTACGACGGCTGTTTTAAACTGTCCGACTTTAACACTGGCACCCAATGCAATACACCAAGGACATATTATTGATCAAACAAAAGTTTTTCCGTGTCTGCAACAACGAAAGAAATTCCTAACAATACCATCAAGGAGTGCCCTATTCCTAACATAAACATACTCATTTTTATTCTTAGCAAGTATCGTGGTGATATGTCCTTGAGAATATTGCATAAAATAACCCGGCCAATTAAAAACCCAGACCAGTTGATTAGAAATCAACACACAATTCCCTTATGATATAGCTCCTAATTATAGAAATCTTTGGTATCCAGATGTTTCTAGACTAAAACAAGTTTTTAACGTCTTTTCAACTTGAACTTTATAAGTAGCTATGCTTTAAGAAGTTCTGCTGACCTGCATGTATCCAACATTTTCCTCCCCTAGACCAACACCCCCAACCAATATTGGATGGTAGGGATCAAAGTGCTCAACCATTTCACAGGGAACATCGTGAACCTCCAATCTTAGGTATGTCCCTGTTCGGAAGCCTTCTACCTCTAATCTGGTATCCTCATCAAGATCGTTCAGTTCAGCAATATTCATTTGTTTTCGTAGCTCAATCTCCTCCTTTAACTGGAAAATTACAAGAGTTAGTTACTTAGTTGGTAGTCATTCCATAATTTGGAAATTGACATCTGGTGCATGGAACAGTATTACCTTGTCAATATAGTTACTTTCATTGGGTTGTTCACGATGGAACTTGGCTTCATTTTCATTGCCAGTATCTTCCTCTGGTGTCTCGGGGTCATCATCATATGTGGATTAAAATTAAGGTAACAAAACATAGAGCCATTTCAGCCTAACAACTTGTTTTTAACGTAATGAGTCCGTCGTAAAAAAAGTAGCTTCACATTCAATTGTTATCAATATCAATTGCTGTGATACAAAAATCCCATAATACCCAAAAAAAAATAAGGGAAGGAAGGTTAATCAAGTTTTCTGCATAGTTCATCCACCGCTGAGTTAGCTAATGGCTTATGCACCAAGTAAATGTGGCTAAAAACCTTTGAGCTTTGGCTGTGATACATAATCTAAAGAAGTCCCACCACTAGGACCTAGGTCATAGGTATAACACACAGCATCAGAAAGGGAAATTCTTGTTTACCCATCAATAAAAGGTGGGTAACACTATCCAAGTTGAGTTGGCCCAATCAAGACCATGTATTTATATAACATTAAAAATAATAGAAAACAAATAAATAACATTGATTGGTGCCAACTTAGCATGGGTTGTGTTACCCACCTTCTATTGATGGGTAGGGAAGTTGTCACCCATCAGAAAACATCAAAGATCATCAACACAAGTTGAAAATTTTCTGCTATAACCATTTTCTTATGCTGTACCAAATATTCTTCTCATTTGTTCGAAGCAGGGGGACTCAATCTTTGTTTGGATGAAAAAAGGTATTACAATTAAAGTAATGATTCTACCATACTCAGAACCTTTAATCAATAGGCCAAAGAATGTGTTGTTCCCCCTTACTCTGAGAAATATTGTTTATTTTTTTGTAGGGGCAGTCATTCATGTTAGACAGGTATAAGGAGAGCTAAAAAAGGATATCTAGAAACAAATTTTGCATGAAGAGCAAGTTTCTTAAGCCTCCGCTCCTCAGCTTCTTTATCAACTCCCTTCTGTGTTATTATCGCAAAAGCATCATCTGTCTTATAATTCTCATGGTTTTCTCCTGTTTCTAAATCTTCAAAGTCACCATAGACATCTTCATCTTCCTCTTCAGTATTAGCTTTATGAAGTGCATTTCTGGCAGCTTTTGCCAAATTTCCGGACACAAAACGGTTGCGAATCTCTCCGTGATCTTTCTCATCCCATTTCTGGCTCATAAGTTTGGCACACTTGGAACAATCCTCGGCGTGGACCACTCCACCATCCAGTCCATCTCTCGTATATTGCTGTAGTTTAAAAAGGAACAAGCAAACACAAAGTTCCTTAATAATGAAGCAAGTAAGCAGATATTCTGAAAGCCAGCAAATTTTAATAAGTGATTTTTAGAATCTGTCAACATGCGCATTTCAGATATTGCTATCTATTCGTCGCTGACAGGGGAAAGAAACGTTGAAAAAATTTAAGAGCAATTACATACAAGTGGTGCAAGTTCGTAAAGGACTCAAATATATGGTGGTTATTTGATGCTAACTCCGGTTCTGTTTCATTTTCCACCTGTTTTTTCCCCCATAGGTTTTGTCCCTCTAACTTACATTTACTGCATCAGTACACTCTTTAGGCAGAGAAACTACATATGTACTAATACTAACCTTTTTTACTTCTTCTTTAGGTATAAAAAAATCACCATTTTCTTCATCCTCGCTACTATCATTCTCTTCGTCCATAGAGGTCGAATTATTAGTAGATTCCCCATACACAAGTTGCATCAAACTAGGAGATTTCCGTGCGAGGATTCTTTCCGCCAACGACTCCTTCCACTTTGAAATATTACCCATGTCATCTTCTGCAAGGCAAAATAAAAAAAATAAAAAATAAAATAAAAAGGAAGAGTCATAGAGAGAGAAAATAATCTGGTAATGAGTCGTGATCTTAGCAACTAAGATGGGAGAAACAAGTGAGAAAACAGTATGTCGGGCACGCTCTCGTATCAATATTGACAGATCATTGATTAACAAGACCTGGTACTGAGAGTGTGACTACTACAAACTTGTACAGCCAGAAAATGACAGACAAAATAAACAAATCTTAATAATCAAAGGAGGAAAAACTGCACCATGTGTGTCATCTTCATCCTCTTCATCTTCATCTTCATCTTCCTCTTCCTCTTCCTCTTCTGAATCCTCTTCGGAATCCTATCAATGAAGTCAGTCTAGATATTACGATCATTTCAACCAGAGCATTCTCATTGCAAACTGACATACACATCTCACATGAAAGAAAAGTAACAATTATATTCCTCATGCAAAAAAAAAACAATTTTATTCACCGAGTAAGTGAATTCAATGTAAGTTTGAGCTTGGACTGCAATTCAATGCATTTTAACTTTGAAAACACAGACAAAAATTCCCTAAAGAATCGAAAGGCAATGGCCATAACAAAAACTAGTTTCATTTATGCATGTAAGACAATAACAAAGTTTCCATACAGGAAACACAACCTTAAGACTCACCATCCGATCACTTTGATCAATGTCATTTCCAAAGATTGCCTTTCTCCTTTGTCTTCCATTGTGAAACTCAATCTGTTCTTTTAAGTGGTTTCCATCATCATTTGTAATAGCATCAGCTTCATCCTGGTCAGATGATTCTGAAGCATCCGAATCGATTTCATTATTATCCGAAGTTTCTACTTTTCCATCCTGCTCTACATCCTCGTCTGTACCTTGTGCGTCACCTAGAGCTTCTGATGACCCTTTCCCCTTTTGATCAAAAAGATTGATAAAGCTATTCTCTAGCTTTTCATTGATCGAGTATTTGGTATTCTGAAGTGATTTCACTAAATCCACCCCTACATCCCTTTCCTTTCCTGTCAAACACAAAAGTACAAAATTTAATTAAAGAAAACAAATTAATAGGGAAAAAAAACAGGAATGCAAAACATATTTGCCAGTGGTGTGCATGATACAACATGAAAATGTAAATAGTAATAGACTGTAACAACGTAGGTAATTGATGAGTGAAAAAATTCCAGGACAGCAAAACACAAGAATTTATTTCATTAAATTATGAAAACTGCGACCATATGATCATAATATGATTTCAGTTTCACAAAGATAAAGTGGATGAAGGATAAACATGCCTGCCATCGTATGATCATGATATGATTTAATTTCATGAACATGGATAAAATACATAAAGAGAAAATGCTTAGTAACCTTTACTCGTCATGGCAGAGTTTTCATCATCAACTTTTGAGAATTGAACAAAGTGATCATTAATATTTATGTACACCGCATCTTTGTCGTACAAAAGATCCCCAACCCCAGACATGGGAGCATAAAATAACTTCTCTTTATCGCGCAGTCCTTTCTTTTTGGCAGCAGAAGGAAGAGGGCATGGATCAGGTAAACCAGTTACATGAGCTAAACCATAATCACCCACTCCAGCTATGTGCACCTGATTTCCATCCAAAATACAAATCAGACTATGAATATATATTTTTTGGGGGTGGGGTCAGCACTTTAAGCACCAACTGATCACCATATCACTCAACAGGTGGTCAAAGTTAATTACGAAATTCTAACCAACATTGAGATAAAATAGTAAAAGTGTGAAACAGTAACATAACTGAATTCCTTTTATATAATCTACATACTTTGAGGGTTCTTAGATATTTTCCCGAGGGGTTACTATCTACTAGAGTGCATACGTAAAAAAATTAAATTAGGGCATGAATTGACACTACACATTTGTTATACTATTTCTCTCTATTTATGCAACTAACGGGTATAGGAATTGACACTGCATATTTGTTATACTATTTCTCTCTATTTATGCAATTAAGTGACGGGTATACAATACAATAGAAGAAGAAAAATAAAGCATGGATTTGTTCCTGTTAAAGGAGGAAAACCAATCTCCAACTTGTTGCCCAAATCGATCGCAGGTATCATTTGAGGGCACTATTGTTGCAATCACCTAAAGCTCTAGATTATAGTGAATCTTAATATCAGATAAACGCAACAACATAGTAGAACTGTTGAACACACCTTATTGCCTTTTTTCAAATTACAACCTCTGAGATAGCCATAAAGTGTGACTTTTCTGTCACATTTATTATTTGCATGCACTTGTTCAGGAGGAGTGATATCTTCAAAACGATCCACCAGAACATAGGGATGGGAAGTTCGCCAAGATAGAGGATGAAACTTCATGACTGATATGAATCGAGCAAGATTGTGAACTTCACGTTTGACATACCTTCAGTTAGGAAAGACAATATTATGAAGTAAAACTTGTACCAAAGATTAGAAAACAAATATTAACCCGCATGTGTAAAAGAAGAAACAATATAATCAAAAAACAGAGTTCAAGTAACCACTTACTTTCCATGAATAAGGCCTGATAAGTAAAACAATTTAGCTCCATCATATATTTCGGTCCAAAACCGGTGTTTGAGTCGTTGTTTTGTTTTCCTCAACTTTTTAACATCCTTGAATCCATCAAGATGAGTAAGAACCCCCATGACCTTTGGGAACCCATGAACTTGCAAAATATTAAGAAATTCAAATGTTTCCTGCAAGCAAATTAAAATCCTTAAAAACAAAGAATCTGGTATGAAAAATTAATTGGAAGCGAAGTGACACGGTTACGTGGGTATAAACCATATTCACAAGCCTGTAATTTTAATTGAGAACTCACCATTTCAAAACCATAACTTCCGTCTATAAGAAGAAGTGCTAGATCAGCATACTTGGCTGCATCTATCATGCCATTGATATCATTCGGGCATTCCACAAACTGCAGTCGCCTTTGCTTTCCTGAGACAAGTGATCAAACATTTCCTTCTAATTCCAATCTGAGTACCCAACCATAAAAGAACGTGTACAGAGAAACAACTTACTCCCTCCGCAATGAAATATAAGCAAAAAGGGTAGTTGAAAATTTGAAATATGTGGACTAAATTTTTAACCACATGCATTGACATTTCAACTACCACTTTTGCTTACATTTCATTCCGGATGGAGTACAATACAATATATCAAATAAGTTGTTTTCAACTTATTTTCATAAGCTTTGCTGGATAGTTTATGAAAACAACTTAACTTTATTGTACCTTTTGTTATTGAAATAGCTTATGCATAAGCACTTTTATGGTAAGTGCTTATGATATAATTGCTTAATTAAATTGTTAATCCAAACAGGACCCAAATCTACTAGAGAAATAAACACACTTATCAACAAAATTTTACTTTATTTTACCTTATGTTATAGAAATAGCTTATGCATAAACATCGATATGATCAGTGCTTATGCTATAACAGCTTAAATAAGTTGGTTATATAAAAAAGGACCCAAATTTAGTGCCTGTTTGGATTGGTTTGTTTGAGCTTATCAACTGGCATAAACACTTATGATTTAGAAAAAATTATAAAAACAATTTATGATCTGTTATGAAGTTGCTATCAGCTTGTTTTCATAATTTCTCCAAAATAGCTTATGAAAACAGCTTATATCTTTCATGAACATAACTCGACTTTATTTTATAGTGTTACAGAAATAGCTTATGCATAAGCACTTATGTGGTAAGTGTTTCTGCTTTAATCACTTAATTAAATTGTTTATCCAAGCAGGACCCAAATCTACTAGAGAAAAATAGCTTATTATGCTTAAGCACTTATGTTGATGAGCATGTAGTAACATTACTAACCTGATACAATTGTAATTGGACCACGAACTTCAGGCAAGTTCTGCTTAGTGTAATGCTTAATCAAAGACTTAATCAAAAGCGACTTTCCAACCTGAAATCAATCAAACCCAATACACAAATACAAACTTTAACTTCAATTAACCAAAAAAATCATTATCAAAATCAAAACTTAAAAAAAAATATGACACAATCCACACCTGGGGAGGACCCTGAACAACGATAACGAAAGGAGGTGGTTCACCATAACTACGATCAATAATGGGAAGATGAAGGCGACGCTGTTCTTTCTCGACGGCGCGTGATTGCAATTTCTTAACTTTTTTAGATGAAGAATAAGCAAAAGCTTTAGGGTTTTGCATAATCTGACCATCATCACCATCGCCATCTTGCTTCTTCTTGGATTTGGTTTTCTTCTTGGGACCAGCTTGACGAGTTCTGTGAGCTTTGTGAGATTGATCAGCGTCGTTAACAGCCATGGATTTGAAATCCAAAATTTGAAAATGTAGTGCTTGGTTTGGGAGTGTTGAGGTTTAGGGTTTATCGGGTTCTAGTTTCAGAGCTGCAATGGCGTTGGTGTTTTGTATCGTGCAAGTGTAAAATGTTTGACCCGGAAACTTATCCGTTTACCCGATATTTTTCTTTTCACTTGTATACTTTGGGCCTTGGATACAATTAGATGCATAATCCATCATCTTGTTATAAAAACTTATATGAATATGATATTAAATTTGTATACTTTCGGAAAGTTTCGGAGCAATCCGATCAAGTAGCCTAAAAACCTGATTTTTTACTAAGAACATGTAACAATGACTTAAAACAAAATGATGGGAGTTAGGAAGATTAATATTGTTCCCTAAAATAATTATCCATGTTACAAACATATTTTAAATTTGTGCTGATACAGTTCAGATTATATAATCCGAACTGTTTTTCCCTTGAGAAATGGTGTTTAGGGGGTGTTCGGATTATGTAATCCGAACAAATCATATAACGCGCCCTATTTTTTGAGATTTCCGGATTACAAAATTCGGAAAAAACCTGCAACTCATTTTTCACCATTTAACAAAGGAAAACCCATTCCGGATTATAAAATCTGGAAACTTCAAGAGCATTTTATGAAAAAACGCAGGGCGCGCTAGAATATCATAGGGTGGAAAAAGTAATACTTTGTTAAACATAATCTGTTATGAATAATATTATTATGATGTGGATGTTCATATTCCATAGGCTTTCTATGTTTCTTAACTCCTAATAGTGAATGTCAATATTAATTGTTAATGGCGCTTAGTCTTATGGCTCTTCATGTACTTGTAAGTTACCACATTTGTGTCCTATAAATAGGACTTATATCTCAATGTAGAGAATACACTTGAGAAGAATAATACACAAAGCTCTCATATTCTTCATCTTTAATATTGTCTAAAGTTAATTGTATGATTGATACTTATCAGATCATACCTTATAAACTTTAGTTTGGTTGGAGACCATGTCTTATAAACTCTATTTTGTGAGTCAATAATCTTGTATGTTGAGATATTGATCTCCATCAAGCTAACACATTACTCTATATATGTCCCCCCCTTTAATCTATCATTGGTTTTAAGTTAACAACCTAACATTTCTCATCGAAGTGAATTTTGGATGTGTTGTGTATATCACAATTGCTCTAATATAATGCACTAAGATAAATCTTGAAAGAATATTAGAAAAATATATTTGATATGAATCTCCATCTATCATTATTTGTGTTGAGCCAACTTATTTACAACCCAGTAGGCTGATTATCAATTGATGGATTAGTTTTCCCAATATCAGGGGGAGATAATAAGCAGCTAAAAATATGAACCTGAAGTTCAAATAAATTATTTGAAAGAAAATATTATTGTCTCGTCTTGATCCTCAAAATATAACTCATTTGCAAAGGTAAATAAATTAAATATCAGCTGGTAATGCTCCAAATGAAATAGATGTCCTTGTCGGATAATCTAATATGCAAATGATTCTCAACCGTGCCTGGAGCATGGTAGATCAATCGGTTCCAAATATAAAAAGTCTCGAATAAGAAAATGAGCTTAAAGGAATGATAACCCAAACGAGGATATATAAACTCTAAAGAGTCCTCTGACATAATTGATTTATTAGTTCCAGAAGAACTAATCAGGTACTTGAAACTTATGAAATATTGATAAATTATGTCAAGAAGGAAAGATCTTAATGGAATGAGATGGAACCGAAATGAAGTCAACGTCGACGTGTTTTTAAATATAATACAACGCCATATGTGATAAGTAATAACGAGGATCATGAGTTAAAGTCTATTAAAGATTATATAAAAAGAAAATATCTGCAGTTGGAAAGAGACAGTTCCAATGAAATCAAACTCCTTGGACTTGTAGTCCGCACACTCGAAGATGTAAAGTTAAATAGATATATATGTTTTTTCCCGCGAAAAGAGAATTAGAATGGTAAAATACACACACACACACACACAGAGAGAGAGAGAGAGAGAGAGAGAGAGAGAGAGAGA
>Ga0315914_1001250_pt1 | contig 37292 bp, 15 predicted proteins | sample MpolenodulesMG_FD_203920 | JGI IMG/M metagenome (GOLD analysis project Ga0315914, IMG submission 203920) | Medicago polymorpha root nodule microbial communities from Los Angeles, California, United States - elongated nodules | ecosystem: Host-associated > Plants > Roots > Nodule | place: USA...
TTGTTGCAGAGACACGAACAGAGTAGTGGAGGAAGTGGTTGTACAGTTTGTACAATTGTCCTTTGTCAACGCTCTTGATAGAACAAGCATCCAATGCTTTCAAATTTCATCTCAAGGGCCGTTGTTATACTCTTTCAGTCTTTTGCAATGTCTAGACGTGATTAAATCAAATTCCCAGCTCTTGAATCTTTAAGATTTTTCATCTCTTGATGAACTTCAGCTTCTGGTGATCTTGCTTCTGATGAGGCGCTTCTGACGAATTTGCTTCTGATGACGTCATCACTTCAGGAACACTTTATACTTCAGGAGCACTTTTCTTCAGACGCTTCAAGTTTTCTTTTTGTTGATTCTTTTGCTCTCTTTTGTTCTTCCAGAACCTTATAAAGATATAAAATTTTGTCTATGGTCATGTACACTTGAACAAATATTAGCATATCCAATTGACAATTTTTAATACCTTGATATCATCAAAACTCTACGGGTAACATATGTTAAACATTTTTCGTTCTAACAATCTCCCCCACTCTAAGGGTAATGTTTGTTAAACGTATTTTGTTCCAACATATGCATGTATCGAAATTTCATAAGAATTATTGTTTGTAATTTATACGCGTTAACGCAATAAAAAGATAAGACAAACGGATATGAAGTATTCATTTGGTACTAGTATATATAATAGAAAAATAATAGTAAAAAAAAAAACCCGGACATGATTTTGTGGTATGAATTAAGAGTAACAATTAAATTTTAAGTAAAATTTGCACCCCTTCTTTTGAAAAGTAAAATTTATACTCTCCTTTCTATGAGATGCTTGAGTTACAACTTCATTTCTTAATAATTAAGTATGCACTAATCTTTAATTTATTTTAACATAAATGAATATTTGTATGATATTCACTAACTTTGATTCATCATTTAAGAAGAAAAAAAGATTCATCATTTAAGAAAAATAAATTTATTTTATAATTTAGATTTCAATGATAATTAAATTAAAATATATTTTTGGGGTATTTGACCCTCTTTAAAATAAAAATAAAATAAGCATTTTGTTATTGATTTTATAATTTAGAATATAAAATTCACTTTTAAAAAACCTTTTTTATAAACTTTCGTAATTTGTCATATATTTAATTTTATTATGTGTCATTTCATATATTATAATAGGGTAAAATTGGTTGTTAATGAAATTGTGAATAAAAATAGAGAAAAATATGCATTTAAATTTTGATCATAATAAAACGGACCCGCAACACTATTTTTCTTAAAGAGCGTTTGATTGTTTTTTTTTTAGATTATTAGAAGTAAAAAAAATAAAAATATTAAGGGGAAAAAGTGTATGTTTCTATATAAGAGGGTTGTGGAATGTAATTTAAATTTCTTTTAGGGGATGAGAGTGAAATAGTTTTTAATATGTTTTGCATAAGAGGGAAGAGGATTGTATATTTTAATATAAAATGGGATGAAAATGTAATTCATGCATCTTTCGCAGGAGTGCAATTTACTCTTAAATATATCAATAAACAAATTTTTCATACAACAAAAGAAAAAAGATATTTATTGTAAAAAAATAAAAAAAAAAGATCTTTCATGTATTTGCATTTAAAACATATCTATTTTATTTTAAATTATAATAAATTATAAAGGGTAAAACTGAATTTTAGAGAACACAATAAGGGTAAAATTGAAAGAAATAATGATAAACTATAAACTCAAACGTTATTTAAATAGCTTTTGAAAAATAAGTTATAAGACCGTGATGAAATGGTGTTTATCAAACAAGGCTTTTTTAGTCATACAAGTTTATAATTTAAAACTATAAGCTCTTTTTTTTCCCTGCCAAACATACCTATAAGAAAAAGTTCACTTTTATATTTACTCAATAAATCATTTATTGAATAAACTTAAGGGTTAAATATGTTTTTAGTCTTTATATTTTGCGCCTCTTTAGAATAGTCCCTACATTTCATTAAATGTTTTTAAAATCCTCACATTTTAACTTTGTTATCAAAATTAGTCCCTGTTGTTAATTATTTAATGGAATGTTGATGTGACAGTTAGTGGATCTCAATTATTTTAGGATTAAATATGTTTTTGTCCCTACATTTTGCGTGACTTTGAAGAATAATCATTGCATTTTGCGTGACTTTAAAAGCATCTATTAAAATGGAAGGACTATTCTTCAAAGTCACGCAAAATGTAGGGAGCAAAAACATATTTAACCCTAAAATAATTGGGACCCACTAACTGTCACATCAGCATTCCGTTAGAGAATTAACAGCAGGGATTAATTTTGATAACGGAGATAAAATATGAGGATTTTAAAAACATTTAATGAAATGTAAGGACTATTCTTCAAAGGAGCACAAAATGTAAACATTAAAAACATATTTAACCCTAAACTTAAACAGCACACTTTATCTTATAATAGAGATCGAAAAGAGTACTTTATTGCTCTTTTTTTTAAAAGTCATTTTATGTTTTTGGTCTCATGCTATCATATTTGTTCCGGGGTGGCCGATAGCATCTCCAATAACGAACATAATTTATTTTTAATGGGTGTTACAATGCCACTCTTAAAATGCAACTCTTTGACAATTTTAAAGTAATCTTATAAGATTAAAATTCTGGTATGCTAAATGAACGGTGAGACCAGTAGACGAAAGTAGTATATAACTCAAACAAAACAGAAAATTAAAATATAAATTACTATCTAATAATATATTCTTCGGCCTTCGCCCTATATGTAGTGTATACTTTTAGTAGAAATATCAAATATTACTATTAGCTCTTTGGAAAACAATAAAAAAAATAGGACAGTGGTTGAAAAGGTGGAATGAAATGCAAAAATAATGGTACATGTTAAAATAAATTAATTTTATTTTTTTGATAAGATAAATTAAAATTTTAAAAAGGAACTAAAATTTATTAAAATTGCATCGAATATAGATTTTGAGCGCAAGAGCTTCCTCCTTTTAATTCACAACCAAATAATCGCTATGGATAACAAGCAAAAAAATGCTAAAAATATAAAACTAAGGTCCCACCGAGAATTGAACTCGGGTTACTAGATTCAGAGTCTAATGTCCTAACCGCTAGACCATGGGACCGATTGTTGATGTATTTGTGGTCGGAAGCTATATATTCATAAACTACTTTTTTTTTTTTTTAAAAGTCACACTACATTAAGGATTTAATTTGTATACAGTTTAATATTTTCTATACGTTAAACCAATAAAAAAAATTATAATAACACTTTTAAGGTTAGTTTGTAAAATATTACTACATATATATGTTTAACATGATTTGATTTGATGTACAAATAAAAAGATTTTACGCGGCTGATGCATGAAGATTAATCTCTTAAAAGAATTCAATTTTCTTGTTTGCATACTTGTGTGTAATCTTTTCTTTTTATTAGCATGTAAAAACCATGTTTCAACTTAAGGTATTCCTTTACTACAACGCTTTGGTCTAGTAGTAAAAAAGACATATTTTAAATTCAGTGGTCTCGGTTTGCTTGTATGATTAGGTTTAATGTTCTCAAATACACGTGAGAATATAAGTCCTTATTTGTCTATATTTTACAAAGGAGCCTATAAATCGTAACTAGAATATGTCTTACTTTGTTAGACATCGTGAGCATATAGCTCAAATAGTACTTGGGCTAGGAACATGTTCTATCCAACAAAGATGTCGAGTTGATTTGAAGAATTTTAATCGTCGGTATCTCTTTGTTTCAACTCTTTATTTTTATTCACAACAACCAACCTTTAAATCCTCCAAATTTAGTATTTTTATTTAAAAATTTAGTTAATTGTCGAGTTAAAAACAACAATCATTGTGAAGATGATAACTTATTACTCTATTATTTTAAACGGTTTAATGCACTTACCAAATTTATCATCGGTCACCATTTTCAAATTTTTACATATCAGATAAGCCTTAAAGGGTATTTTTTTTTAGGGAAGAAAAGCCTTAAAGGGCTGTTAACTCGAAGAGTTCAAATACATGCGCAAAATAAGTGGCTCGCTAAGTTGTTGAGATTTAGTTGTGAAATCATCTACACTCTTGGACGAGACCCCCACTGAAAATAAACTAGTGCACGAGTTTTAGAAGAGTCCGAAAGCTACCCAATTTTCCTTCAAACATTTACAAAGAAAGGATTTTTGTTTCTTTAAAAAGCACCCCATTCTTAATCTCTCCACGAATCATTCAAGAGATTCAAATTTGAATATTGATTTAATAGACCTTTTTGACCGAATTCCCAAATACAAGGACCACTCTCTCGTGAAAACCACGTAGTTAAGGGGGAAAACGATCTTAATTAAATTAGTTAATTAAGTAAACAATCTATATAAATATCCAAAATTTTATTTTTAATCCCTACAAAAAAAAGCCCACTCGTTGATCCTTGTAAAAAATTGTGTCTGCATTTTTAGTCCTTTAAAAAATTTCATCAGCATTTTGTCTATGTAAAATTTGCATAAGCATTTTTGTATCCCTAAGGTGTTTGGATTGTAAAAGAAAAATGTTCCGTTTAAGTTGTCCTATGGACACTTCTGATGTGTAAGGGGTTAGGATTGTAAGGTTTTGATAACCATCGACATACACATGGGAAAATCGGAGAATTTAGACGTACAAAGATGCCCCAACCACCACGTTAAGCAAGTGCAATATGGGTGAGACAAAATTGATTTAACTAGAGCTTTAGCTATCACTGGGGTACATAAGCACATGCAGCCACATTAGTGAGACATATCACTTCAAAACTCTTGACATCAAGATGTGCCATTTTGTTTGACCTTATTTTCGAAATATAAGACTACTCACCAACAATTAGTAAGCCTTCCATCTCACACACCACTAAATACCAACATAAAAAACAAACACTAAAGACTGGAAAACAAAGAAGTGGTGTTAATCATTCCGTATTAATGTATTTAAAGGTGAAAACAAGTTAAACTGGCTTACCTATGTTCAGAAATTCCTTGTGCTTGGCGTTTTCTTGATGGGTGTTTAGGATGAGATAACAACTCATCATTCGTTCAGAAAAAATAACTCTTCGTCTATGTGTAACAGTGTAAGAAAGTCTTTTATGAATATTTTCCACGCAACAAGAATGAATTCATATTTTTGAGAGGAAGAATGATATTACTTACCACCAACAATATATATAGACGGTGTATGATATTTTACCATTTTACCCATGTCAACCTGCATCGAAGGAGGTATAGGCTCCGAGGCCATTTGAGCATAAGTCTCTTGAGGAGGAGGCTGCTCCTGAGGCACATGGGGACTAGCACCACTACACACAGCTAGGGCACATCATAGATCATTTTCGCGGCATAATGGGCAATGGAGATACAAATGAGGTTTGTGGAGATAATGGATGATTTACAGTCAAAGGCGGACGGGATGGTCATGCTACCAAGTAGTTTTCTGACATTGGGAAAACATTGGTTACTTTTTTTTTAATTTATGTTTAGTTTGTGTTCTCATTCATATGCTTCAATTAAATTCATCTTGGATGCAAGTTATCAATTTAGATTCCTCAACTTGCCAAATTCTGTTTCTATGCTAACATAGTAGCAATCAACTTATGCACTAGAGTTTCCGGATTTTAATTTCAAAATTGTATATTAACATGATTTGGATAAAGCATATCAACCTTGTGTTTTCTAAAATTCGAGGGGATTCAGATTTAGAATCAAAGACCTTGCTCCGAATCCAATCGGAGGTATTTCTGAAATATTGAAAGGCCATAGAAGAGGGTGGGAACGAAATTCCCTAACGTCAGGGAATTGACATTACATTTGGAATTGCATGCAAAAATTGAGTTTGGGTCCAAATAATTTGACCTTCAATTTGGGCCCAGAAGTATTTCGACCCAAAGAAACAACATAGAGCCCAAACATTCATTTACACTCAATTGTAATTTCGACCAAAAAAATAAATAAACATTTTGATTTTTAAACCGCAACAAAAGTTGTATTCAAATGTGATTGTTGAACCCAAAGCATAACACAGTGATAAGGAGAATAACAAGAAAATGCAGTAAAATGTATTGTTCAAGATAGGTGTAATCATAATAATCGGATAAAAATTACCAATGCACCATCATCAAATGATTCGCAAGCTGACCGGTAGTTTTTCACACACAATGGAAACATTGGTAATCATCTCCGCCAAAAATATACCTAAATACTGCAGTTTTCGTGCCACGACTATTCTCATTAGACAGAATAACAATCAAGAGTTATTGAAACCACATAACATTCTACTATCTTATTTTCAGAGTTGGAAAGACACACGACCTATAAAAACACTGAATAACCAAAATGTGCCAACGACAAAAAAACCATAACATTTCACTAATTAGTGACTGACCACTTGGGTCATAACAACTTCATAAAATTTTAGACACAAGAAACACAAGAAGAAAAGCGCATCAAATTAAAAATTTGGATCACCAACCACCACCACCACCACCACCGCCGCTATATCCACCACCACCACCGGCATATCCACCGCCGCCGCTGTAGCCACCTCCGGGACGAGGTCCACCAGCCTGTCTATCATTTGCATAGGACACACGAATGTTTCGCCCACTTAAATCCTAATGAACAAGAGCATGTCAAACAACCAAATAAAATGACAGTTAAAATACAATCAACATTTAACAGCATAACATTACAACCTGTCCATCCATAGAGAGTGCTGAAGTTGCAGACTCTTCACTGGTGAAGTTGACAAATCCAAATCCCCTTGATCTTCCAGTGTCTCTATCAGTGATAACTCTTGCTGCAAAAACAGAGCCAAAATTATTACTATAAAAACACCAAAATCAAACAAAGCAGATGTTTTTTTATGTTTCAATAATCATAAACTGAAGACACTTTAATGTATCAACTACCGGAAATTTGACTTACTCTTCAGAATTACAACAAGTTACGGATATCATGTTTGCATGCTAAAATTATAAATAGCATGTCTACTCAAAATTCAAAGACAAAACAACTCCCCCGCTAAAATGTTTTCTTCATCATACAATACAAATTAACCAAATTTAACTTCTAGCATGTCAATGTCAACGCAGTGGCATGATGATACAAAAGGGGATAAACAAGTTGCAAAATTAAATCACTTAACAATAAATTAAGATGAACTCACCCTCAACCACCTCTCCGTAGGTTGTAAATGCATCCCTAAGAGACTGGTCATCAACTTGGTAAGAAAGGCCTGTGATACCAAAAGCCAAAACCATACATTTTATTAGTGCCATAATAATAATACTAATCACCAACAAAAAAACTAGAAAAAGATAATAATGACTAGATTTCAAACCAAATCAATACCTCCAATGAAGAGCTTGCTTGAAGACATGTGGCGCAAGTAGTTAAGCATGGATGAAACAGGAGCTTGAGTGCTCTGGGTAGCCCCTTGCCTCAAGAGGTTTCCAATCTTGTTACAGAAAGCCATTTTGATTGAAGACTTAGCTTAAGTCTTCCAAGTTCCTAATACAAAAGCAACAAACCCAGATTATTGACATAGCCATGATTATAAAAATACATAATCATAATGATTTGTTTATCATAAATCACAAAAATCAATATCAGGTTATAAACAAAAGATATAGACAACACAGTAACAGTGATGAGATAGATAAAGAAAACAACACAAAAACGTAAAATATAAATTATTGATCAAATATCATATTAACAGAAAAATAACCTAATAGCTTGTACAAATAATCAACACAAATTTTAGATAAAACTCATGATATCGGAAATGAAACCCTAGTAAACCCTAAAAAGCGAATTTGAATAATGAACAATCAAATCAAATCAAACAACAAATACATGTTAAAACAAAATTGCAACAACGAATCAACACAAAAGAGAAACGAAAATGGATCAAATTCATGAAAATTTGAGTTATGGAACGAGATTTAGGGTTTTAGGGTTGAGAAAGGAACTTACGAGAGAGAAAAGTGTGAAGCGGCTAGGGTTTAAGCAAAATCTCAGTCACAGTAGAAAATGATATAAGCTCGTAAAATATCTTCGCTTTTATAGGGGAAATGGTATTTGGGGGCGAAATCTTCTGCGGAAGCGTGTGTGTTTAAAATTTGCAACTCATGATGATGTACGGTGTCTATTCGTTGATTATTTCAACACTTACGCTTGATGGGCCTTGCTTATATGACCCACTTATATCCAAATAATAAGTTGCTTTTCTCACTTAGAATTTGCTATGAAAGGAAAATATCTGAAGTGAGAAAAACAATTTGATTCAGTCGTTTGTCATTAACGTGTTGGAAAAACCTAGAGAGACCTACACAAAGTGGATTCAGTTAAGTCCTCTTTCAAGGAACAAATCCTCCCTTTAGTGGGTGCATGATCATTTATGTTAGTGTCGGCAATTGAAATTGGAACAAGTTTGAGTCTCTCTTCCGATGAATGTTTGTGCTTTGATTGCCAACAATAAACCTTCGTCTATTGGTGTTAATGGTGTTCCTAGTTGCTCGCAGACTAGTAATGATGATTTTTCAATCAAATTATCTCACACTTACCTTTTTGTTAAGTCTCATGCTACTAATATGCATGACTTTATTGTTTCTTTAGGCATTGGCATAGATCTTAGAAAATTTGTGCCTTTTTAAGGAAATAGTGTCGTGCGACGCTTCTTACTAATGAAGAGATGAAACGTTGATGTATGACCCATGATAGCACTTTATGTGTTGCAACACGCATGTTGAATTGATTATGCATGTCAGTCGTGACTGTGAATATATCCATGAGCATTAAGACCGTTTTTTTTTTTTTTACAAAAGGTAACTTATATTCTTTCATTCAACATAATAGAACTAATACAAGATGGAATCAAATCAAAAACATGGTGACTAGCATACAATCTTGACTCCCTTGCTAAAGTATGGGCGACAAAATTTGCTTGTCTCCGAATAAAACTTATCTTAAAGTTTGGAAATTGTTGTAAGAGCGATCTACAAGAAGAAATAATATTGCCAAAATCCGACTGGTTGTTAGATTTATCCATGATGCTTTCCACCACTAGCTTGCAATCTAGCTCAATTTGCACCATCGATAATCCTAGTTCCCCAAGCCAAGATATAGCTTCCCTTAATCCTAATGCCTCTGCCTCCAAGGACTTGGATAACACTTAAACCATTTAGTTAGAGCTTTCACAAACTGACCTTGAGGGTTTCTAATACACATTCCAATTCCAAAGCATTGTTGATCACCAAATTATGTTGCGTCTATGTTGCACTTCACATACCCTTCCGTCGGGGGCTGCCATTGCACATACAGCTGATCGTTGCGCTGTTGTTCAGATATTTGGGGTTGTTTATGTGCCGCACGCCATTGCAATAACAGATTCTGAACCATTTGCACAGCTTGTCGGACAGGCAGCTGTTCGGTTTCCCATACTTTGTTGTTTCGACGACGCCAAATGCAGCATAACATCATTGTTATGTTGTTACACACCTGCTCAAGAAACCTACATACGCAAGAAAATAAACATGTTGCCAAACCAGTAGCATTAACAGCTCCGTCACTTATTCTTTCTCACAGCCCCGCCTCTTGCCAACTTGTTTTGCCGCTTCACAACCAATAAACATGTGCCAATCGTTCTCATAGTTAGTCTCACAATGAGGGCAAATGTCAGAACATGGAACACCTCTATCTTGTTGCCTCATACACGTGGGAAGAACCCCTCTAAGTACTCTCCAAAGAAAAACTTTGCACTTTTGAGGAATCCGCATTTTCCACATACGCATCCAATCACCCAATATTCGATATTCTTCATTGTTCACAAGACTTTCCATGGCATATCGATAAGCTGATTTCACCGTGTAATGTCCCTTGCTATTGAACTTCCAAATAACCTTATCCTCATTCTCTTGAAGTGATGGCATTATTTTGCAAATTTCAGTCTAATCCCTTTCATTAAACAACTCATTAATGCCTTGCCAATTCCATGTAATCCCATCCAAACTCAGCAAGTCCTCCACCTTCAAATGTTCCAAACCATTTATAATGGGACTTGAAATAAAAGAATTCTCCTCTGAACGCAACCATGGATCCTTCCACACATTTATATTCCTCCCATTTCCAACACGCCATCTTTGACCACCTCTAACTAACACCTGTGAAGCAAAGATACTACGCCAAATATAACTTGGGTTATGGCCTAGACGAGCCCCCAAAAAATTAGTTCTCATAAAGTATTTAGCTTTGTAAATCCGTGTAACAATAGTATCTGGTTCAGTTTGTAACTTCCAACCCTGCTTCCCCAGCATAGTTAAATTAAAGCCAAGTAGGTGTCGAAAACTCATACCTCTGTATTCCTTCCTCATTGTAAGCTTGTCCCAACTCAGCCAATGTATTCCTTTACCTTTTCTACTTCATAGTATTGGAGGATCTCTTTTAATTTTGTGCTTTCGCTAAGATTTGCCCTGCAAAACAAAAAACAATCGTCAACAAATAAAAGTTGTGTGAGGATTGGTGCCCCTCTACACACCTCAATACCGTGAGTATCACCACTTGCCTCCGGTTTTTTTAGAAGAGCGGATAATCCCTCTGCACACATTATAAACAAACAGGGTGACAATGGGTCACCCTGCCGAAGACCTCTTTTAGGATTCATTGGTCCCACTCTCTCTCCATTAACAAGCACTTAATAATTAACACTATCCATACACATACTCATCCATTTTACCCATCTATCGTGAAAAACCATCCTTCGCATAACATTCTTCAGATAATCCCAATTAACTCTGTCATATGCTTTACTAATGTCGATCTTCAATGCGACCTCTCCTTTCTTTCCTTTCCTCTTACACTTTAAATGATGTACAATTTCGTAAGCAACCATAACATTATCAATTATAGACCGATTCTCCACAGAGGCAAATTGTTCTTGCGAAATACATTTTGAAAGAAACGGTTTAAGGCGGTTAGCAAGTACCTTTGAAATAATCTCGTAGATTACATTACACAGTGAAATGGGGTGAAAGTCTCGCATAGACTCAGGATTATCTTTCTTTGGAATTAAAAAAATATTAGTATCCATAATATGAGATGGAAAATTTCCACTATTCAGCCAATTGACTCCTGCATGAAATAATTCTACTCCACAGAGATGCCAAAACCGCTTGTAAAACGCCAGATTTAAACCATCTGATCTTGGAGCTTTATCTGAGTGCATGGAAAATAAAGCATGTTTAAATTCATAAATTTGAAAAGGAGCAGGGAGAGTACCATTATCTTCCTCGGACACAGAGGGGTTAATATACTCCAAGGCTGAATCAATCGTGTTCTGTGCATTTGCAAACAGTTATGTAAAATAATTTATAGCAACGCCACACAATTCTTGTTGAACCAGCACTGTCTCCCCATCACCCCCCTTCAAGCTATTAATGGTATTACGTCTTTTCTTTGCACTAGCCATGGCATGGAAAAATCGGGAATTTGTGTCGCTGTCTTTTAGCCAATACACCTTTGCTCTTTGTTTCCAAAATTCCTCTTCTTGTGCCAATAAGATACCCATTTGTTTGCTGACTTCTTCATATCGAACTCCGTCACTTGTTTTATCACTACTTCCGATACACTCCAGCTCCTCCCTACACTCCTCAATTTCCACCCGATATTTGTTTCTAAGCTTACGACCCCAATCATTCATGCTCTCTGTACAACTTTTCAGTTTTGGTAATATGCTTGTTTCTATGGATTTCGCCCAGCCCTCTAAAACCACGCCCTCTAACTCTTCTTCCATCAACCATGTGTTCTCAAACTGAAATTCATATGTTCCTCTTCGCCTATCTTCTTCACACAGTTTTAGTAAAATTGGAAAATGATTGAAACAGTGTGAAATAACATTATGTAATTGACTTTGAGGAAAAATGTCATACCATGCTTGGGTAGTGAGTGCTCTATCAAGTCTTTCCTCCTTGAAATCAACCGGTTTAAAACCTATGTTATGTGGAACAATATTTAGTTTGCGTTTTTACAACTGACTTAAATGGAATCTTATTTCTGATGACTATGACCCTCTTGATATCTATTGACCAATTATTTTGCAATGATCATTTGGAATCTTTAGAATGGCCATAATTTGCTTGTTTATGGAGTATATGCCTAATTAATTTGGAAAGCAATGTATTAAACTTCATATTAATTGGAACTCTCATCGTGCCCCTTGTTAAGTTATAATCATCTTGATCATTCTTCAGTTTGTGGTGGTATTTCAGGCGATCATCATGGTCAGTTCATTAAAAGTTTTCGTTGATGTCTTAGAACCTTCATTATTGTTTACGTCGAGTTGCGTGGTCTTCATTATTACGGCTGAAAGTTAGCTCGATAACATTGCATTTTCTCTCTCATTGTTCAAGTTGATTAACTAATTGTGATAAACTTTGTCAATGATGGATTTGGTGTAATGCATATCTCTGTTCTCTTTTTACGGATGTGTGTTATGTCACATTTTATGCTCGTGATACACATTTGCAAATAAGACAACACCTGTGCTAGCTCTCTTGCCAGTTTTGCTAACAATTTTCTCTTGGACTATCCTTGATAATCCTCATGGACCGTTGAAGTTGCGCCTTCGTTCTGTTCTATTGTCATTTTGGATCTTAAACAACTAAACTCGGTATTTGGAAATACTTATAGTTTATTCACTCCAATCATCATGGGATTGATACTCTTCTTACTCTTTATTACCTGTTGTGGTTGTGTATACCTGCACTCTATGTATTTGAAAATAAATTATTGTTTTCCAAGCATCAATGCATCATGCGTGCGTACTCAATTTAATTATTTTAAACTTAAACCGATATAAAATAGGTGCGGTGGGTGCAATTGAATATCTTAAAAGGCATTTCAATGAAAGATTCAAACAATTTGAGACATGAAATGATATGGGAGACCAACAATATTCTTATATGAATGCTGACAATTTTACCTCATATCTAGAATCACTTTGATTTTCCACCACCACAACGATGGCCTGTAACACTATATATAGAATTCAACAAATCTTAAGTTAGTATCTAATTTAGTAAAGCGAAAGATTTATCAGAAAAGTGTGTATATCTTTCATTTAGGATGGAGAACCTCTTATAAGTTGAAAGTATGGTTAATTAATATTGGGTCACGAGGAATTATCACAGTGAACCAAGAACAACTACACATGTGAACTGGATACCACATATTTACATAAAACCTTGAGACATTGAGTCGACTAGTCCTCTCACATATACATTGTTGAGCACTAATTTTTTTATTTTTTTATCATACGTGGGACTTTTAACTCACTGTATGTTTGTCACAATAATCTCCTTATTAAGTGTGAGTAATTCCATTCATTATGCTCCCCTTTATGCTAAAGTTTATCCATTCACATACATATGTATTGTCGTTGGTTGCACTCAATGAGACATGTTACCTTACCATTATTGCAAGGAAGACTTTTGACGCAGTGAGTTGGTCGAACCCTTTGTCAAACCACCAACTATGATACAATTGATAGGCCATAAGGGGGAGCCTCATTTCGTTGGATCAACACATTGGATTAAGAGTAACCACACAAGTGAGATTAGACACCGCATATTCATACAAAACTTTGAGACATTGAGTTTATGAGTCATCTCACTTATATATTGTTCAAGACTCATTTTTTCATCTAATGCGAGACTTCTAACTTTACTCGCCGTTTTCACGATAATTAACATGATCCTATTGAGACTGCTGAAGAAATCAGGACACGATTCTCGATCAATTTTCATAAACATTGTCGTGGTCAGTGGATTATTTCGTGATTTAGATCACATGATGTGTGACTGCTCGAGCGACATGTTTGACATGACTAATGAAGATGGCTTTGATGTATATTCCTCTAGTAAGTCCAGTCAAGGGGTTAAGTCCAAAACACATCTTCATTTTAGTTTTTGATTTAACATTGGTAACCCGAGAAATACTAAAAAAACGTTTTTATAAATTCCAACACTCACTGATTTATTAGATGAAAAAAATGTTGGTCTTTTCATTTTAAATAAGATTTATTTTCAACATATGAGACCCACATTAATATCATTCAAGAGAGTGTACATAATGCTACTCATCTTGGTAACTTTATTGAAACTACTGGTTATTACAATTAAGTAATGGGGATGGGGACAATATGTTGTATACTCTATTGGTTTAGCCCTTACATAGAGCTACCTGGTGGGTTAGAAATGATCCATCCACCCATGTGTGGAGGCAGGCAGGTTATGATTATGATAATCTAAAAAACATGAATTCGATTTTGTTGACTCTATTGAATCTCTAACGGAAAGAAGTGCAAATACAGTTTTTTTACAAGTCTGTGTGCCAAGTGAAAGTGCCGTTTTTACGATATATAAATACGTGGTATCTCTATCCGTATTTTTTTGCGTATAACACCCGAAAATAGAGAGAAAAGCATGCAATTTGGAAGAGAGAGAAAAACTAACACATAAATAACGAAAAACATAGGAGAAGAAGCAATTGATATAATTGAGAGAGAGAGAGAGAGAGAGAGATTTGAGACACAAGAAGCAGAAAGAAGAAAAACGAAAACCAAAAATCTAGAAACTACCACAAAAACAAAAACCCTCTTATTATTCTTTCATACCCATAATCTTAATCCTAATTAAAAACAATAAACACGTTTATTTCTTTCTATTATAATTCTCAATTCCTTTTTTTATTTTTCATTTTACTCTTTTTTCCTTTCTTCTCAATCAGAAAGAGATCTTGTTCTTCTTCTTCTTCATCATTGCCCACTTTGTAGTGGAAAAATCAATCCCAATCTCGAATCAGAGTTTCAATTTCCCCTTTTCATCGATACCTATTATTGCTTAGGTATCCAAAATTCGTTTTTATTCCCTTTTTTTCCAATCAATTTTAGTGTTTTTTTTTAATTAGGGTTAAAATTAGGTTTTTTATTTTGAAATTTTTGTGGGTGTTAGCGATACTCAGCTTATTTGTGTTGCTGAATTTTCTAGGGTTTCATTGGATCGTTACTTAATAGTTGCTGAATTGGGAATCTTTGGACTGACTAGGGTTTTGATCAAAAGCAGAGGAGGAGGGGTTCTTGCGTGAAATGGGCACATGCTCCGATCTCTTTAGAGGTTCGAATTGTGGATTTGGAGACAATTTGTACTTGGAGATTGTTTATTCTTAAGATCATGGTCTTTAACATTGCTGCTTTTATGAGCATGGAAGAGGATTGTTTATATTAATTCTTGTTTATTCAGTGATCACCAATTTTAGACAACGTGTAAAGGCTGAATTTTTTCGTATTTTGGCCTTTTTTCGTCTTTGTTGGGACATGATTCATGTTTAGGGCCATCACTGAAAGGACAATCTGATAATTGTTTGTTGCCCCCCAAAGAAAATTTAGAGGATATAAGATTATTACATTATTGTAAAGATCTTAATCTTAAGCAATTAGTTAACGGGGTTGTGTTGAATCATTTAGAATTTTACTACTAGTTACTAGTTAGTTTGATTGAGTGGCTGTACTTGTCGTACTCAAAGTTGATTTTGAATCGAATTTCAGTAATATTAGTTTCGGCTATTTGCATATTTGGTGAAGGAGTAAACCATAGTGGTTTCCGTAATTTGTGTTTGTAGTGAGTAAGAAGCTTATGGAGGAATATTAAAGCTTGAAATGAATGCAGTGACATGGTGCATGGTCAAGAGAATAGTTGCTGGTTCGATCTCTTTCTGGAACAGTACTACTGGAAAGTGATTGAAGCATTCTCAGTTTTGCAGAGAGGATACACTAGGCATATCTGGATTTTGTGCAATGTCGCGTTGCTTTCCATTTCCACCACCAGGATATGAAAAGAAATCTAGAACAGATGATGTGGATTTACTAAAAAAGGTTAATACAATTTTCCTGTATTATACTGTGCAAATTGTTTGACCTATCATTATCTGGAATGCAAAACTGGATTTTTTGCAAGCTTAACGTTAAATGTGCATGAATAAGGTTCATTTTTCAAGTTACTCCTAAGACTTTTTACCTTTGAGTGGATGTCACCATTTTGTAAGATTTGAAATATCAAGCTGTCCTGACCTTAAAAATAGTTTGTAAAAATGTCTGCCATCATTTCATGGTATGATTTAATTTTTTCATTTGTTTCTTTTGAATGGTAGATAAATCCAACTTAGTTAAAGATCTATTTAAACCGATGACATGTAGCATTTGAAATGATCACTTTGATATTCCACACACACAGAAAAACAAAAAGAGAATGGTAGATAAATCCAACTTAGTTAAAGATCTCTGTAAACCGATGACATGTAGCATTTGAAATGGTGACTTTGATATTCCACATACACAAAAACAAAAAGATATTGTTTGATTGGGTTTTGGGTGCAAATGCAATCAACAATGATTGGCTTTTTGACCTATCTTGATCAATTGCGATTGTGAACCCTTGGTTGATGGAGTTTTGACTTACTACAGTGCCTGCATGCACACTCATCTATTGTTGATTGATGTTAGATGTTGTTTATCTCCGAATTTTTGATTTTGGACTGATGAGTTTCCTAGTGCTGAGCTTGTGGAGGGGAGTTCTACCTTTGCCGGTGAAGAGACAGTGATTAATAGTCTTTCTTGTTTTTTTCACTTTCCTCTCAGATTTAAATAAGATCTTGGTCTGTATAGTTTGCACCCATTTATAGGTTTGGTTTCTTCAGGTTTTCTCCATTTTTGGGATATTAGTTCTTTTTTTAACGGCAAATGTTGGTAATGTTAGTCGGGTATTCAAACCCATATTGACACCATCCCATCTCTCTTACCCCTATGTTTGTCCCTCCAAACCACCCTGTCACTCAATTGGAATATATATCTGTTCCTATATTTCATTCATTTGAGTTTGGTATATGGTCGGAATGCTCTGATCTATCATATATTTATAAGTCAATTGGCTTTTTTTCTTCTGATTTTATGGGGCCGACCTGCTTGGTGTGGGCTAAGGGATGGTCAAAACATAGTTTATGATTAGATGTAGAATTAATTAGTAGTCCTCAAATTATGAGCCCTTTGGACGGGAAAATGAATAGTTCACATATTTTGTATGGTGGATATGTAATGATGAATTGAAAATATGGTGGATATATTATGTTGAATCGAGAATGTCTAGAAAATTAAAACATAGACACTGTTGGACGTTATGAAATCTGTTTTAGGTGTACCATCTCTTTATGGATGATAAGCACACCTAGAGAGTTGGACAAAACATGATTTTGATGTAAAAGAATAGCCTATGGGCTTGATTGTGTACCTTCCCGTTCAGAATAAATGTTAAAGCCTTGAGGGTAAGATATTATACTTATGATATGCTGTCCAGGACTAGGAGTCACTATAAGTGCATTAGCACTATTTGGAACCAATGCTCTGCCAATTTATTTGTTAGAATTATTTTAATTTCGATACACAAGTTGGTGGGTATTATTTACTTGCATATTAGAAGTACTTGTTGCAAGTAATTTCACCTCCAATATAACACTGGTGGCCATCCATTTGTTGAACTTGATATGGATTCCTATGTTAGTATGGATTTTATTTATTGCAAGTAAAGTCATTTTCTGATTGCAGAGTACTTTGTGTGTTATAATTTGTTGGCCGCATTGAAGCATATTGGCAATCATTTTTGTTATTAAATTTTCTGTCTGCTTGTTAAATTAGGAGCTAATTTTGCATACTCTACATCGTTATGCTGATAGATTGGGATTTTGAAGGTCTTGAATTTGTTATTAATTTTGCTGGTTCTTTAAGGACCATGTTGTGGTTATTCTTCTATAGATGCTATTCTCTTTATGCTCTTTTAAAGGGAGAAGTGGTGATGTGAAGTCATTTTGTTTGTTTCCTTGTTTAATTTCTATTCATGATATCTTTTTTTCACTTGAATTTCCAGGAAAGGCGTAAAGAAAAAAAACATAAAAAAGAGAAAAAGGACAAAGAGAAGAAGGAAAGTAAGGAAAATGGGGAAAAGGAAGGAAGGGATGGAAAGCATAAGGATAAAAAGGACAAAAAAGAAAAAAGCAGAGAAAAAAAGAAAGATAAGGACAAGGACAATGGTAAAGATAAAAGTAAAATCATTGCTGCAGACGGGAGAGGATCTCCAGCACAAGCTCAGGGTCTTAACGCTGGTAATCTACATCAAAAGGAAATCAAACAAAATGATAAGAAGGCTTTCTTGTTTGAAGATAGACTTACCAAACAGCATGGCAGTAACAATAGAGAGAAGGCCAGAGAGAATAATCATCTGGTTGAGGAGAACAAGGACTCTAAATTCCTCATGGAGTTGGACAGGAGGATTAGGAACAATGACGGAGGAGCTGGGACTCAATTGGTTCAAAAATCTACAACTGCAGACTGTAGAAAGGATGAAGGGACTGTTAGGCTGGTTGCTAAAATTAGTGGCTCCGGCACCTGGCCTGATGGTAAGGAGAAGCTCCAGAATAAGGGTGTTGATGCTAAAAAGATTGATGAGAGAGGAATCCGTGCCGAGGTCCGACCAATTGGAAATGCAACAGTTCAGAATCATGCTGTTGATGTTAAAAAGATTGGCACCTGGCCGCCTAATGGTAAGGAGAAGTTCCAGGATAAGGGGGTTGATGCTAAAAAGATCGATGGGAGAGGAATCTGTACAGAGGCCCGACCATTTGGAAATGCAGCAGTTCAGAATCATGCTGGGAACTGTCATCCTAGACCTTTGGAGAAGAATTTTGACAAAACTTTGGAAGGAAGAGTTGAAGGAACAGAAAGGACTGAGGAAAAAAAAGATGATAAACGAGGTGATAAAAGGAAAGATGATAAACGGGGAGATAAAAGGAAAGAAAAAGATAAGGAGAAAAAAGGGCACGGGAAGGACAAAGACAGGGATAAAGAGAAAAAAAAGGAGGAGAAAGCGAAACGGAAAATTGAAAATAGAAATGGAGAGCAGAATAAATTAAAAGACAGCAACAAAGTTGGTCCAGTAGACCCAAATTCTTCTACACAGGTATCCAAGAACAGCCATGAGAATTCTATCATTGGGGAAAATCTCAAGAAACGAAATGAAATTTATTCGAATGGAGTTCTACATGGTGAGTGCCATGTGTAATGAATTGTGTTCTGATTGCAGTTCAATGATTTCCATTAGGTATTTAGGTTGTTGTTGGACGCATATTTGACTTTTTTCTTACTGCCGTCAGAGTACTATTTTGTTGACCTAATAGAAAAATTACATTCTATGATATTTTCTCTAGTGATGTCATAATAATTCGATATTTTCATAGTTGAGAATTTTTTGCCATTATTACAATGTTCATTTTCTTGAGTTTGCATGCTCATTATTTTGTGGTTAGCCAACAATTTTACAATTATTTAAATTTTCTTACAGCCCATGAGAATTCTATCACCGGGGGAAATCTCAAGAAACGGAAGGAAATTGATTCTAATGGAGTTCTACACGGTGAGTGCCATGTGTGATGAATCACATTCTAATTGTTGCTCAGTGAATTCCTTAGGTTGTCGTTAGACACTTATTTGACTTTTTTCTTTCTGCCGAGAGTACTATTTTGTTGACCTAATAGCAAAATTACATTCAATGAGATTATGTTGGGTTTCTACCTCTAGTGAGTCGCAACTATTTTGATATTTTCATAGTTGGAAATTTTTTCCATTATTACAATGTTCATTTTCTTGAGTTTGCATGCTCGTTGTTTATTGGTTAGCCAACAAATTTACAATTCTTTACATTTTCTTTCAGCCCGTGAGAATTCTATCACTGGGGGAAATCTCAAGAAACGGAAGGAAATTGATTCTAATGGAATTCTATATGGTGAGTGTCGCGTGTGATGAATCACGTTCTAATTGCTGCTCAATGAATTCCTTAGGTTGTCGTTAGACACTTATTTGACTTTTTTCTTACTGCCGAGAGTAGTATTTTGTTGACCTAACAGCAAAATTACATTCAATGAGATTATGTTGGGTTACCAGTGAGTCGCAACTATTTTGATATTTTCATAGCTGGAAACTTTTTCCATTATTGCAATGTTCATTTTCTTGAGTTTGCATGCTCATTGTTTAGTGGTTAGCCAACAATTTTACCATTCTTTACATTTTCTTTCAGCCCATGAGAATTCTATCACTGGGGGAAATCTCAAGAAACAGAAGGAAATTGATTCTAATGGAGTTCTACATGGTGAGTGCCATGTGTGATGAATCACGATCTAATTACTACTCAATGAATTCCTTAGGTTGTCGTTAGACACTTATTTGACTTTTTTCTTATTGCGGAGAGTACTATTTTGTTGACTTAATAGCAAAATTACATTCAATGCGATTATGTTGGGTTTCTATCTCTAGTGAGTCACAACTATTTTGATATTTTCATAGTTCGAAATTTTTTCATTTATTACAATGTTTATTTTCTTGAGATTGCATGCTCATTGTTTTGTAGTTAGCTAACAATTTTACAATTCTTTAAATTTTCTTACAGCCCATGAGAATTCTATCATTGGGGACAATCTCAAGAAACAGAAGGAAATTGAATCTAATGGAGTTCTACATGGTGAGTGCCATGTGTGACGAATCATGTTCTAATTGCTGCTCAATGAATTCCATTGGGTTGTCGTTAGACACACAATTTACTTTTTTTTTTACCGCCGTTATTGACCTAATAGAAAAACTACATTCTATGAGATTTTGTGTTGTTTCTTGTGATATCGCAACTATTTTGATATTTTCATAGTTGGGAATTTTTTTCCATTATTTCAATGTTCATTTTCTTTGAGTTTGTATGCTCATTGTTTTGTGGTTAGCTAATGATTTTACAATTCTTTAAATTTTCTTGCAGCCCATGAAAATTCTATCATTGGTGACAATCTCAAGAAACGGAAGGAAATTAATTCTAATGGAGTTCTACATGGTGAGTGCCATGTGTGATGAATCACGTTCTTATTGCTGCTCAATGAATTTCATTAGGTTGTCGTTCGACACATATTTGACTTTTTTCTTACTTCTGTCGGAGTACTATTTTGTTGACCTAATAGCAACACTACATTCTATGATCTTTGGTTGGGTTTCTAGTGATGTCACAACTATTTTTGGGAGTTTTTTCCATTATTACAATGTTCATTTTCTTGAGTTTGTATGTATGCTCATTGTTTTGTGGGTTAGCTAACAATTTTACAATTGTTAAAATTTAAATTTTCTCACAGCTCATGGGAATTCTATCATTGGGGACAATCTCAAGAAACAGAAGGAAATTGATTCTAATGGAGTTCTACATGGTGAGTGGCATGTGTGATGAATCACGTTCTAATTGCTGTTCAATGAATTCCATTGGGTTTGCGTTAGACCCATATTTGACTTTTTTTTCTTCTTACCACTGTTAGAGTACTATTATGTTGACCTAATAGCAATACTACATTCTGTGAGAGTTTGTCAGGCCTCTAGTGATGTCACAACTATTTCGATATTTTCATAGTTGGGAATTTTTTTCCACGACAGGTTCATTTTTCTTGAGTTTGTATGCTCATTGTTTTTAGATTAGCTAACAATTTTACAATTCTTTGAATTTTCTTACAGCCCATGACAGTAGGCCCAGTAAGTTGCCAGGACCCTCTTCCTTTCATCCTTTCACTGAAAATGGAAGTATATTGGAACCTTGCCAAATTTCCCTTATAAATGCTTCCGATGGACCTGCTGCCGCCACTAATGTTAAGGTAGAAAACAAGGATCGTAAGATAAATGGCATCATTGAAGCTCTAACATCTGTGGTTTCCCCAAACAAGATTCCCACTGCCACAGTGCCAGCTAAACCCGTGATTAAAGTACCTAAACCACATCCAGATACCAAGTACATAAGTCAGGTATATTCCGTGCCAAAAGCAAATGAGTGGTCTGATTTTGATGACCAAGAGTGGCTGTTTGGCAGCAATCATTCCCAAGAAAGAAAACCTGTGGTGAAGTCTTCAGAGGTTGTGGATACACTGCAGGTATGGGCAGAAGCTGTTCATATAGAACCTGCTGATGTTTTTGCTCTGCCATATGTCATTCCGTATTGATTGATTGTTCATGTGGCACACGATACTTCAAAATTATCTGCACAAAAAACCGTCTGTTGGCTCACCTCTTTGGGAGAAACAGCAGCCCCTGGGCTAGAAATTTATTCCACACTTTGATGATGCATTCTTTTATCATTTGTGCGCTAACTTGCCTTTATCATAAGCTGTTTGGATGGACACTTATGTCTGGCTGACTACCTTGATCTAGAACTGATTTGAAGGGAAATTTGTGCCACAAAGTGATCGCTTAATCTGCATGCTTGGTGCATTGCTGCAGGTCAAGTTGAGGGTGTAGCTCTCACTTCATGCCTTATAGCAACAATTCATTCACAAAGTAGACCTCATAAAGATAGCCACATGTGAAGAAGGGATGTACAAGCTTGTGCAACTTTTGTTTTCTACCTTCAAAAATTTATTTTTGCCTAGAGTTGAGCCTGGGCAACTAGCCTTTTCTAATTTAGAATGAGAATTTGAGAGAAATTAGATATGGCTTATGCAACTTCACCACAATTTTGATTTGTAACATAGAACTTTTATTCACAAAATATGTATGATAGAGAAAGGAAAAAATAGTAGCCGGATTCGCTAATTTATGTGTAAAATTTTCTTGGCTATTTCTTCCTTTTGCACTAGCGCTTGCTAACAGAAAAGGCTTAAGGTTGAGTTGAAATTATTACAAGGGATAATCATACAAGGGTTATTGTTAAAATTTACTTTTAAATCTATACAGTATATAATCTTAATCAATTCATCAATTTTCAGCTATAAATAATTATTTTTATTGTAAACAAGCTGAAAAACCCTTTTTGGGAATAGAAGTGGGCTTGATTACCCAAATTAAGAGAAATGGTATCATTTGTGACAACTCTCTCTTTCATACTCACGTTTTTATTCTCTCTCTTCCTTTTTTTCTCTTCATTGTTTTTGACCAATAGAAAGAGAGGAAAAAGAAGTTGTCATTATAGTTGTTAAAAATGGTTGTTTAAATATCACTACTCTTAATTTAAATGAAAATAAATCTATCTATGAACTCAAAGGCGCATACATGAAGTTAGTTCGAATAAAACCAAGTTATTGAACTCAAACGATTATTAAGTTACGGTCAAAAGAATTCGAATTTGATTTTTGGGTGGAACAAATTTTTATTAGATTATAGTTATGTTACGGTCAAATTTTGAATTATCAGGATTTCTTTTTTTAGGAACCGGAGCGTTAATACCAAAAAACTAGGTTGAAATGATTTGGACTTTGAAAGTGTCTTAAATAGCGAATTTTGTTTCGGAATGAGTAGTACAAAATTAAAAATGAGTGATCCATGTGTGATGTGTGTTTCTCCTTCTATCTTGACGAGACAAAATTGTGGGAGCGAATAAGATGAGCTAGTCATGTTCAACCATACCCTCTATTTCCTTCTGGATAATCAACCAACAATATTCCACAAAATTTTCTTATCTACACTTCTTTACATCTTTTTCATTAAAAATATATACACGAATAAATAAGAAATAAAAACTTCAATCAAATTATTACAAATAATAATAAATCAACTCAAAGAAGCTAAGGTGAGTGTCTTTGTTAATTAAATTAATTAAATTAAGATTAAAGTAGTTAGTGTAATTTGGATTGGAGATTGATTAATTCACATTTTTCTTTCCATTCTGAAACTAAAATTTGATAAGAACATTTTAGAATAACATTCCATCTATCACACACATGTGTTGATTTTAAGCAGAGGATGATAGCTGCAAGGTCTTGATTGATGTTTTCATCCATTCAACTCAACATGAAAATGTTGCCTTTTTGCTCAGCCACACCGTGTTATTCCCCTTCTTCTCAGGTCTATTTCTATCCAGTTACAGTTTGTTTCTTTTTCTTTTCTTTTGCTTTTGGTAAATCACTTATAACAGTTAATCTTTTTGTTATTGCAGATTCCCTTATTCGGGGGACTTCAATCTCTATGTCCAATTCGAAAGGATTTTGAGACTAGAGGTTTGGTAGAAGAAAATGTACATTTAGCTTTGCATTATGGAACACCCTCACTCAGAAATTTATTTACAACACAAGCTATAAACACTGTCTCAGCTTGGGATAATTCATCACTTAGTACTGGAGAATTCAGATATAGTTTATCTACCTTGCCCGATGAATTAGTAGACTTTGCGAAACAATCAACTGAAGGGTCTGATGCATTCGTACCACCTGCTGTACAACCAGAAGCAATATTATTGACTACTGATACAACGTCGGGGAAGTTTGAATCTGTGTCGAATTTGGTTGAAGGGGGTAATGAATCGTTAGCCGCAACTAAAGCAAGTGCCGGTGAAGTTTTTGCTGGAATCAATGAGACATTCAATGACTCAATTAATAAGGGAGAAAATGCTCTTCGAAGCTCAGTGGATACGGCTACTTCTTTTATTGATTCCGTTGTTAAAAATGCTACTACATCTGCAGATAATGCTTTTAGCAAGGTGTTTTCTGCTGCTGATCAAACGGGGGAGTTAGCGAATAAGAAAATTACTAGCTTTTCAAGTGAGATAGATGGAGTCACCAGTAAAGCACCTGGTTTGGTTATTGATGTGTTGCGCCGTACAGTGGTTGCAGTAGAGAGTTCTCTATCAAGTGGGGCTTCTTATGTTGTGTACCTATATGGGTCGGCGAAGGAGTTTCTTCCTGCAGAGATCAGGGATACAGTCAATATATACGAAGATAAAGCAGCACAAGTCTTGAGGCCTGTTGGGTCTGCAACTCAACAGGTAACATACTAATAGAGATTCAACAGGATTCCAAGTCTTGGCTTCCCTAGAAATTTTTGTTTTGTTTAATGTTTGTGAAATTTAACTTCAATTGCCAAATGAGTCAAGTCATCTTGTATATGGGTGACTCTTCTTCAGCTCTAGCATAAGTTCTTTGCTTTAATTCATGTTTGAAATCCTTTGTTCATGTTCTTAATATTTGGTGTTTCATTTCACAAACATTCTGAATTTGGCAGCAATTTTCTAGCCTCTTCACTAATCGTATGTTGATAATTTATGTCTCATAAGCAGATATACACGGCTTTCTATTCACTGGAGAAGAGTCTTGGCTTGGATCCAAATGACCCAATTATTCCATTTGTTGTTTTTGTGGGCTCTTCAGCAACATTATGGTATGAAATTATCTTTCCTCAAAAGTAAAATTTGTTATAAATCTACATTGAAGAATTAGATTTCCATCACAAACACCATCTATAATAGATGTCAGATATATGCAGGACTATTTATTGGTTGTGGAAATATGGAGGTTACTCGGGAGATTTATCCCCTAAATCAGCTTTCGAGCTCTTGGCCGGGGACTCAAATGCTGTACTTATAGATGTCCGCTCCGAGGCAAGTTATGGTCAATTTTTCAGGCATTTTTAATTTAAAGTGGGAGAAACAGTCATACAATTTATGAAAGTAAAGTCAGGATATCTTGTGTTTTGAATCTTTTGATGCCCATTCTACGTTTGTTCCACTCTTTTTCTAAACCCAAACTATGATACTTTGGTGGTATGGAAGTTTTCCTATCTGTTTGCATTTGTTTGGCCAACTATTTTCATATTAATGTTGATCAATGTAGTTGCTGCTCTTTTCCTTTATGCAGGACTTGCGAGAAAAAGATGGTATTCCTGATATTCGACGGGCTGCTCGGTTTCGCTATGCGAGTGTAACTCCAATTGAGGTTGGTTTAAAGCATGATAATGTTTAAAAACTGTGGCGAGTATAGTTATGGAATGCCTTACCTATGTGAAATGGAACAGGCCCAGAATCCTGGTCATTTATTCTATGGGTAAGTAATTAATTTGTTATCTAGCACTAATAAAATAACATATCGTGTCCATTTCAGGTTGATGGCTCCATACGCAAGTTGTTGAAGGGTGGTAGAGACCTAGATGACTCCTTGATCGCTGCTATCATTCAAAATTTGAAAATTGTTAAGGTATTTTGCCTTGCATCTCGAAACAGGGTCTGTTGTTCTGAATAAGTTAGTTGGAAGTGTATGGAATAATCCCCAGACACACACTCTCTGATATCAGTGTTTTATACACAACCTTCAATTTCATTCTTTTTACTTTGATATTATAACAATAGGCAATTGAACGTCAAAAGATATCTGCGTGTTAAAGTTAGGTGGTTTGTATAAAACATGTAGTCTTTTGGCAGTTTTGTCATTTTATTTTTATTTTTTGGAGGACATTAGATGGAGTTACATAGTGACTTTGTACTTTGCACCCTGCATGATAGGTGTAGGTCTGTTTAAGATTGTAATATATATTCAAAGACTAGAAGTTCGCCTAAGAATACCTTTTTATTTTCACCTAATAATCTATCAGAAACTTAATTTCTATGGTCTATAGGACAGTTCCAAGGTTATTGTGTTGGATGCTGATGGTACTCGTTCTAAAAGCATTGCAAGATCCTTGAAGAAAATTGGGGTTAAGGTAAGTCTGTCAATAACTGCTGAGATACTTGCTGCAAATCTTTAATTTGTTGGCGATATATAACATAAATTTACTGCTGCAACCCATTATGTAAATTATCTAACCTGCCATCTTTCCTACTATTTATTTGTTCGTCTAAATTCCTTCCAAACCTTATTTTGTTGCTGAAACCTGTGCCTAACAGAATGTTTAGCTTTGTGGCAAGAGATTTGGTATTTAGATAACAAATAACAGTTTTTACTGCTTCTATATCTGATATAGGATCATTGAAACTTGTAATTGTATATTAAGGTTAGGGTTGAAGAGCTTTGGCATGGTGAAAAGTAGGATAATATATTAATAATAGAGAAAAATTCTGGATTATTCTATATAACTCAAGTCTTTGTTAGTGTCTGCATGATTTCCTACAAAGAAGTATCTCTATCATATTATCTAATAAGTATTGCGCATGTTCACCTCAGTTATGAGTGTAAATTGAACCCATGCACAAATGCTAATATATGGTGAGTTGCGGTACATAACAGCCCATCACTAGACAAGACTCTCTGATGGTTTAGATTTGAGAGACACTCTGATGGTTTAGATTTGAAATTGTAAATGAAAAAGGTAAAAACTAGAATTTATGAATTTTAGATTCCCTAACTCATATATGTTCAAACTAAACACTTAGTCCTTTACTGTCAACATGAATGCTATTCATATTTGTTTTCAAACTTGGGGACAGTTCCTTTAAACCATAATATGTGCTTTAGTGGTGGTTCACTAATAGACGCCCTATACTGACCTGTTGGGTTGGCCTGTTGGTGTTGGCTTGGGACCTTGGAGTGTGCTCCTCTCAAGGTTCAGGTTCGATTCTCCCAAGTGTCAATTTGGGTGGGCTAGTTTGGCTTATTAAAAAAAACTAATAGACGCCCTATGCACAAACAACTTATTCATCAATCATTGAAATCTGATCCATATATTGAAGTAGAATAAAATGTAACTAATCATGTTGATATTTTACAGAATCCGTACTTGGTCCAAGGTGGCTTTCAGTCTTGGGGAAAACAAAGTCTCCGCATCAAGGAACTCAAACCTGAAACAGCACTTACCATACTCAATGAGGTATTTTTCAAACTATTTATGTTCATACGTATCGTTATGAAGAATTTCACTAGGCACTAGCATACATAACCAAAATTAACAGGATGAAAGCTCGGTTCTGTAATACTAACAATTTGGGATGAATCCTCTTCTTATCCAGCCTACTGTTTTAGCTAATCACCTAATCAATTCTTTATTTTTAATGCATGCAAAAGATATTAAGGAGAACCTAATTTGACTAGGCGTCCTTCTGTTTTTATTTTATTTTATACAAAAGCCATTTTTTATTCAAAAGATATGTTTTATAAAACTTGTAATAGCCAATAAGTTTCTTTTTGCGGGGGATTCTCAAGAAAAGCTATTTCAATGCTTTTCTTAGAGGTTCAAATTAGCAGCTTCTGAAAAAAGTTGCATTGTGGGATCACTTTTTTTAAAGCTTAAGCAAATAAATATATGTTGGCCTTTTCATCAGTGCATATGCATTTTTGTATGTTCACAGGAAGCTGAAGCAATTCTAGAGGATATTAGACCTTCTCCTTGGCAACTTTTAGGTTTTGGTACGGTAAGTGTCAACTTTGTAATTTTTACGACTGGTTATTTGTCATTTTTGTTGGATTCTCAGTATACTTATCGTTAAGTTAATTTAATAAGGTTCACGTCATTTCATAACAAAGTATGGAGAATGCCTCAATACGGTAGAAAACAGGTTTTTAGTCAAGCAACTTATATTGAGAAAAATAAAATAGAAAAACGGAATTGATAGGACTTTCTATCTATTTAATTTATCCTATCTTCAACAGTTTTCTTACGTAAATATGTTGTTTTCTTCCTTGATACCGTGAAAGCATCCTTGTCATATTTTGATTTGATTAAGAAATGCTTACATGATTTTATTTGATTGTTATTATCTGCTAATAAATGCAACTACTTTTTATTCAGGCACTACTTGCGGGGTCATATGCATTAGTAGGTATGTGCATGTTCTTTCCCATAAACTAAGAATTTATTCAGAATTGAAATTTTTTGGACTACATCTTAAGAGTGTAGCAGTTAGTCTGAGGTTGTGAGACTTTGTCCATTTAGTATGTTCCTCTGTAAACATATAACTAGTAACTACAAATGCCAGTTTATATGTGAAGTTGACTAGTTTACTTCTCACAAATGTTTTAAGAGCTTATATCGTGTTTTCAAATTTATTTTGATTCTGTAGCTTAAACGAAAGTTCTAATTCCCCCACTTATTGTTAACCATTCGTTCATTTGATTGTCCTGATCTGATAAAACGCAATCATTATTGTGTCAGAGTGGGAGAAAACATTGCAGTTAATTGGTGTATTTGGCCTCAGTTTGGTATGTATATTTTCCATTCAGCAAGTGCTTCAATTAAATACTGTTTCTTTAAAAGAATAGGTTCATATATCAACTAATGTTGGAAATAGCATAATGAGCCCATAATTTTATCTACTGGGAAATTCTCATATTCTATCCAATTTTAAGGTCAGTAACATCGGAGATTTTGCATTTCCTTATATTTTTTTGAATGTGTATCGCCAGACCATATATCTGCGGGTTTCTTCATATGAAAAGTCAGAAGATTTGAACCAAGATGTGAGGTAAGTATACTTCATGATGGATATTTGGTCATATAGTCATCAAATTAGACAATGTTTGAATAATTTAATTATTATCTCATAGTCATATATGTATTCAGTCATCTTTTTTGGTGGTGGCTGGGGCTTGAACCCCGGACCTTGCATATATTATGCGTTGTCCATATCAATTGAGCTAAGCTCACGAGGACATGTATTCAGTCATCTTAATATAAGTCATGGTAGATGTACACAAGCTTTTCATTTCTATGTTGTGAACTATTGGTTATATAGTAGTATGGATTGTGTTCATTAAATTTGTCATTGCATAGACACAAAAGTCAGCATTTCAAACGCGTAAAAGGATCAGAAATTGTGTTTGTGTGCCTCGATAGACAGATATGAGCGAACATAAAGAGTGTCACCCAAATCCACATGCAGTTTCCATTTTAGACTTCATGTAGCTAAACCAACTATTTTCCCCCCTAATACAAGATAAACCAACTCTTAAGGCATAACTTCTGTTATCTTGTATTTTCATCTTGAGTGTTGCAAATATCATAACATCTCAATACCGAGAAAAACATATGATTTTAATTAGCAAATAGCAACTAACAACACTATCAGATTGTGCACCCTATTTTGGCATTTTTACTCTAGCATCTGTAATGAAATTTAACTTCTTTGTCTTCTTCTGTCCTGTAAAGGTTTTTATTGCTTGCTCCTGTTAAAATTGGAGGTCAGGCATTTTCATGGGCTGCTGGAAAATTGGAATCAAATGGCATAGGGTTACCTACATCACCTTCATCATTGGATGTTCAGAACCGGGTACTACAGGCTGCTGCCAAACATGAATCCCAACCATCTGATAGTGAAGGGAGCCAAGACCCGACTCCCGAATCCTCAGTTTCTCTCAATTAAAATGTATGAGAATATTGTTCAGATTGTCATGTGCTGACTTGGGAAGAACAGAGATTTGTATGGTCACAACAAGTTAACTCACTTGACTTGAAGTTGAAATATGCAAGTTGACATTATCCAACCTTTTCTAAACACTGTGCAGCCAACACAAAGATGATTATTATTTTTAGTGCCACAAGTTGCAAGATTGCCACAACCATCAAAATAGTAAGAGTGAAATGTAATTGTTAAATAAACTATTATTTGTATGATACAAATTGTACTGACAATTTCTGGTGTTGCAACTAATAGTTTTATAAACTATATCCTTCAATAAATTCGTTTGATGTTTAGGTTTTCTACAAACTTCTTTTGCTCAGAGCTTTTTCACCCCATCATCAATGTAAAATATAAATACAAACTTCTTGCCCACAGCCAGATCCAGTGTGTCAATAATCTAGATCATTGATCATCAAGTTTTGTCAAGAATGACAAGTATTATGCAGGAATAAATTTATTATATGATGTGTTTCCATTCTCTTTTACCAAAATATTAATCACATGTTGAGCCAAAACGGTTGTTTTAGGCCTCATCTTTTTAAAAGACAAAAAATTGACTTTTTTTTTTCTTTCATTTTATAATTAAAGACTTTGATTACAAATGACAAATCTATGTATAAACCCACACACTCAAGTAAAAGTATTGGGGTTCGAATCCCGATTATGACGTCTGACCTAACAATTTTAATATTTTTATCAGTTGAAAATACATATTTACACATCCTAAGGCATAAGTAACCATCTTATATTGGTCATTGCCATCGTTGGCCACTATTGTGTTGGGTTGGACTATATCTCATTCTTTTAATCTAAGAGACCAACGTACTATCATCACCAACACATACCTATAACGGGTAATTATTGCGATCAACCTCAACAAGGTGACAACCCGCCTTCATATTAGCATCAAAGCTAGCCAACAAGAGGGAGATAACATTGATTAAAATAAAAATTGTAAAATGAAGCATCATGTTGAGTAAGCTGAACGCAGTGGTATGGTTGATTAAAAAAAAACACCGGTGTGTTCAAGGGTACTAAAAAAAACATTGTGGTGTGTTCAAGGATTTCATCCTCCAAGGTTTAGAAACAAAATAATATGGGTTCATTGAAATTTATCATTAAAGTGAATAAGCGGAAATTTTGGGGTTCAAATCTCCGCCTACCCCTACGTACTACACTATCTCACCAACAAAGTTAAGCATTATGATAGGATGGGAATAGGCCGGACCGAGCCGAGTTTTGCTTATATAGGTCAGTACTAATTGAAAAAAATTGAAGCCTAAGCCTCACCTATTAGCATGTCAAAAACTTTATTTTAACTCTGACCTGACCTTTTTAAAAGTCTGACCTGACCTATTAGCCTGACGAAAAACCTAATTGTACTAGCAACTTTAAATAGAACATTTGACCTATTTATAAAATGGCATATAAGCATATATTTTTTAAATGGCTAATAGGCCCCCCACTTTATAAGCATATATAGCATGTATATCCAATAAAATTTTGTAGAGCTGGTACATTCATTTTGTAGAGGCTAATAAACATGTATTATATAATGGAGTATATATAATTACACGTATATAGGCCGGCCTGATAGGCCTAATAGGCTTTTCTATAAGCGTTAGTCTGACATATTTAAATTAATGAGCTTTTTAAAAAGCTTAAACCTAACCTATTTAATAAATGAGTTAGGTTGAGCCGGGCTTTAAGTAGGCCGGGTCATAGGCCCTTGACGGGCGGTCTGGCCTATTCCCACCGCTACATTATGAGTTAAATTTAATTGAAAAAGAAGCATGTTTCGGATACGTATGCTTGTGTTATCGTTTACACTTTTTGTGTTTTCGTGTTTTTTACATTAAATTGATTTCAATTTGAAAATAACCAATATATGACGATAACTATAAGGAAATATAACATAAATCGTAACTAATCATAACGACAAAGTCATCCCTGAAATTTTGAGTATCATATGGAAAGTACACGTGTATGGTCACACGCTCGCATGCACGGGCTTCGAATTTCCAGCTGCACCAAGTTGTTGGGTCGTACTGCTTGTAGCACAATTCCGAACATGTATAATTGATCACATGTACATTCTGCATGTCCAATTCATAATGAACAATATTATTTTTGGATTCCCTATCTAGCTATAGCAGAATATCATGTAAGTTTTAAGGCTTATTCAATCACCCGGTCATTTAACTTAATTGATTGTCTTCAATTTGGTCCTCTAACTATAATTTGTACCAATTTGGTCCCCTATGTTTTGCTCTGTTACTAGTTTTAGTCCTTTTGTTAGTTTCTCTAAAAAAACGTTAATAGTAACAGAGCATAACATAAGAGACCAAATTGATAAATAAGTTAACGTTTTTTTAGAGAAACTAATAGAAATGACTAAAACTAGTAACAAAACAAAACATAAGGGACCAAATTGGTACAAATTATAGTTAGGGGACCAAATTGAGACAATCAATTAAGTTAAGGAATCAGGTGATTGAATAAATCAAGTTTTAATGTGAGTGATAACAAATATATATAAGAGAAATGATAAATTGACAACCAAAAAGTTGTCCTTCACCATATATTAATACGGTTTTGAGTACAGACCATTTTCTTTAATATTTCTTACCACCTTGGATTCCGTGCATGCTTAGAATTGCTTCATGGGATATATACGGTGTAGGCAAAGTTGTTGATCTGTGGTTGTCAAAATATCATCATTGCTCGTATAGTAAATCTATGGAAATATAGAAGGTAAGGGTGGGAGTATGAACAGGTTCTATGTTGGTACCGCTCCCGTTTCCAAAAGTCCAAATCGTTTTCTACTAGATGGGGGATATGAAAGAGGAAGGCGATATTGTTATAGAAATCATGCCTTCGGTTAAGCTTGACACTACGTGATTTGTAGAGCATTGACGTGGCGAAGGACAGACATTGTTTCGAGACCACATCCCATGGATGTTAAACCTGCTTGGTTTATGAGCACAATAATTTATTTTGCCTGCAGTAAGAAAGTGGCCACTGCATTGCCATGAAGAAATAATCATATTGAGCAGCAGAACTTAATGACAAGGATAAAAAAATAAAAACGTATACGCATGATAATTGACAAGAGTTGGAATATTATGAGTTTGATGACAATTCATTATGATTAAAAGTGCTAAAAATTAATCAAATCATCAACAAAACAACAATCCACCTTATCACACAAGTGGAGGAGACAATGTTTGAACCCCGATCACGACATCCGACCTATCAATTTTGGCATTTTTCCTTATTTCACCGACTTGATCTACATAAAGCTTTGTAGTTTGATAAATTATTTCCGGGTTAACACTATGTATAACAAACAAGACGTTCTATTGATATAAGATGTAGTTTTTGGATAATGCGGCATCGTTTCTTTGTAGCTGCTATTTTATTTTTGTTTGTTTACAAAATCAAATCAAAGTCAAAATAAACTTGATTAGAACTGCTACACGGTAGAATATTAGAATTACTACTAAGCAGAATACTAAATAATTGGCTTGAACCATAATCCAACTTTCACTAACATGGTGCTTAAGAGCCTTCCTTAAAAGGTTATTATGTATTTATGTTTCTAGAATTGAGCATTAACATATTTTTACGGAAGAAAAAAAAACATGAATGCGTCATAATTTAATCTGATGTCCATGTCAATCCTATTGTTTTGTTCCTATAAATGTTTAGGTTAAAAATTAGCTTTTTCTTTCGATTATTTCAGGCTGCTGCCCTTTGACCCATTGATGCTAATTTTGTTCTTTTGATTTGTCAATTGGAAGAAAATCTTCCAATGTCTCATTTCATCGAGTTGTCAAGATAGCCAGAAAAATTTAGAGTAGACCTACATTAGTCTTCAACAAAAAGGCAATGACCTATTTGATTTCTAAGACCAAAAAAAAAACAAACTTGAGTTTTAAGGATTTCAAATGTGGTTAAAATTAGTTGTATACACAACACATAATATATAGATTTCGAATTTAATAAACTACAAACATTATTTCACCCGCACAACGCGCGGCGACGCAGATCTCAATCTAATATAAATCATAACTAATCATAATGACAGGGTCGTCCTTGAAATTTTGAGTGTCATGCGGGAAGTAAACATACGGTCGCACGCTCGCATGCATGCACGCACGCACACTCACACACACATTTGAGCGTCAACAAGTACAACCCAACAACTTGGTGCCCCTGGAAATTCAAAGTCATGTGCAATCACACATTCTAAACATTTCCAAGGGCGCTACTACCGTAAGTAACTGTCTTATATTGGCCACTGTCACCCTTAGCCATTGTTGAATTAGGTTGGACTATTGCTCTTTTTTGAAGCTGAGAAACCAGTTTACGATCACCTACATATGACCATGTTGGGTAATCATCGCAATCATCCTCAACAAGGTGACAATCCAGTTTATCACACAAGTGGAGGAGACAAGGTTTGAGCTTCGGTCACGACATCCAACCTAACAATTTTGGCATTTTGGTCAGTTGAGTTAAGACTTGTGGAAGAACTTCTTTAAATTTTGAAATGAAGTTTGTTTTGTTTTTTTGTCAGTTGAACTAGAACTTTTGGACAAACTTTTTAAAAGTTTGAAATGAAGTTTGGCTTGTAAAAAATTCAATTGGCAAATCTTTATAACACAAGAACAAAAATGTGCAATGATCACTTAATATTAAATTAGTCGGCATAGAGGTACTTCCAAACATTCAGAAATCTACTTTGTCCCTTACATTTGGTTACTCTTTGTTGGTGTCAAAGCCAACAGATACGATGATAAATACAGTGGGTTATGGTTAGTTAGTTTGGATGGATAAGCTTGGTCTTTTCTATTACATTATTTATTCTTTATCCAAATTGCATGAAACATGTTAGTATTTATTTTTACCTTCTCAACCTCTTAAATACAGATGATATTTTCCATTAAAAAAAATATGCAGAGGATATCTTGAGACACGGTGCCCGGTAGCTACTTTTGAGAGCAAATGGATTGACCAATTCTATTTGCAAACAACATCATTCTTAGTTTTATGAAACATCACTTTTAGTTTGTGCACCAGATAAAATAAAATTGATGGAAACAATACTTGGTAAAAATTTAACTTAAATTGTTATTGAAACATTCACATAACACGTTAATGAGATGATTGCTGCATTAATCGAACAATGTGCTTGTATGCATAACATAGCTGGTAGAACAATTACTAATGTCATGGTAGTCAATCACTACCTTACACGACACTGAAATGTGTATTAGTAACTTTGGGAGTGAAATTTGAAGTTCCTAAATATTAGTTGTACCTCTTTTTTTTTTTTTTTTTTGGTGTCCGGGACCTTGCATATATTATGGTTTGTCCTTACCAACTGAGCTAAGCTCACGGGGATAGTTGTAACTCATTTTATAAAGACCAAAAGTAGTGCTGGTATCGAAGGCGATACAAATGCAGAAATCTAATAGTAGACAGAGAATGACGATTTTCTCATTTTTATATTGAAAGAATAATCCAATGTGAAAGAGTAAACCATACTATTGCGAGTATAAATTAATCAAACAAAAAATTATTGTACACTATAGCTGTGTTGCAGCAAATGTATACCGGCATTTTGTAATACATAAATTCTCAGGAGGTAGACATGTTATTCCACAATTAAGGCCTACTGTAATTAGTGGATGCCTATCTATGAGATCAGCAAGAGGAATTGGCACAGCTTGTTTTTCCTATCAATTGAACCAATCCTAACTGATGTACAGTCAAAATTTAATTTACATATAGATTCATTCCGACTACTTGAATGAATTGAAGAAGCTGACTGTGTCATGAAGGGCTAGTATAAAGTTGTCGACATCCTCCTTAGTGTTGTAGAAATAGAGGCTAGCACGTGCACTTGCGTTGACCCCTAAATACCGATGGAGGGGTTGGGCACAATGGTGACCTGATCTGATTGCCACTCCATGCTGAAAATGATACATCAATTGAAATTCAAGAAAGGAAATTTTCCAACCAAGTTCAACAGCTATTCCAATTACTACTGAAAATTTGGCAATTTAGTAATTGATTACAGACTAAGAAGGTATTTGAAAAAACTTAATTTACCTTATTTCATGACATAGACACTTGTATTAATGATTAGATACACTTATAAAAATTAACTAATGACATGTCCATGGGCTGTTTTCAACTTATTCCTATATAATAGTATATGAATAAGCGCATAATCATTTCTCTAGAATAACTTAAAGGATAAGTACTTAACTAATTGTTCGCTCAAACCTTTTTCAAAAAAAATTGTTTACTCAAATGCAACATAAAATGTATTAAGAACAAGAAAATGCATATAGCTGGAGATAGGATTTCATCTTCTTACCTGTTGGTCCAGAAATGTTGCAAGATCAGTAGGGTGCAAATTCTCAACATTGAAAGAACAAAGAGAAGCTCGTTTGACTTCTTTTGAAGGGGCTGGCCCATAGATGCGAATATTTGGGACTGACAGAAGCCTTTCATACAGGTATGTACCCAGGTCGACCTGTGAAAATTTAGATTTCATACAAATAGCATCACACAGTTCGTAGAACATAAATATAATTTATATCACTAATCAAATATATGAAAGAGTAGTTCGAGAAATACTTTCTTTCTAACATTCTCTCTAACACTTACTCTCTTGTTGGGTTAAATCAATATAGGTCCCGCACTTTGAAAATGGGTCCCACATAAAGTAGTAGGACCAACATTGATTTCACCTAATAAGAAAGTGAGTGTTAAGAGTGTGTGTTAAAAAAGAGTGTTCCTAGCACTCCTCTATGAAAACTGATTTTGTTGATGAGCAAACAAAAATAACTGTATTTATTACAAGTCACTGATTGAGTAGATTGAAAATCATTAATTTAGCTAGTGGTTTCATTTATAACGATAACATTGAAGGGCACAGAGACTAGGATAGCATTGCTTCGAATATACATTAACGAGGTTGAGGCATCAAATCATGAAAATTACAATGATAAAGAGAAGATGTACTTGAAGAAGCAAAACAACAATCAGGATGACAAAAAGGAAATCAAGCATC
>Ga0315914_1001251_pt1 | contig 37284 bp, 27 predicted proteins | sample MpolenodulesMG_FD_203920 | JGI IMG/M metagenome (GOLD analysis project Ga0315914, IMG submission 203920) | Medicago polymorpha root nodule microbial communities from Los Angeles, California, United States - elongated nodules | ecosystem: Host-associated > Plants > Roots > Nodule | place: USA...
TCAGTTTCAGAATTACATAACCTAAGATTAGAGAATGTTAGTCCCACCCTTACCTTAGATTAAGTGATTGCAAGATTCTACAAGCCCTCCCTTCTCTTGATTCTCCTCTTCTCTTGGTTCTCTTCTTTCTCCCAAAGAGTTTTTGCAAAACCTAATTTTGTGTCTGACTCTTGCTTTTCTTTTTATCTCAACAGATTTTCTACTTAACACCACCTAATTCTAATTAATTCTAATTCAGCCCCTCTACAAGTCTTATTATTTTAATTTCCAACCCATCCTACTAAATAATAAAATAAAGCCACTTAATAAAATATTAATACAAAACAACATGCCACTTATCAACATAAATCATATAAAAGACTCTAAACTCAACCAAAATAATCAGATAAATAAATAGGGCGTTACAACTAGAGACTTCTGATTTGGTTTTAAGTGAAATAACCCACAAAAATCTACTAAAATCATCAACAATGGTAAGGAAATACTTATGGCCATGAACAGAACTATTAGAAAGTGGTCCCCAAATATCAAAATGTAATAGTTCAAACTTAGAAGAAGCAACAGAAGTACTCAAATTGTAAGGCAATTTTCTTTGTTTGGCAAAGTGGCAAATGTCACAAACAGCTTTATTGTCAACAGATATAGAAGAGTACAAATTATGCATCATGGACAATCTTTGATTTGACAAATGTCCTAATCTAAAGTGCCAGATTGCATTGGAAGGAATACATGAAATAGCAACATTAGAAGAAACTGAATTACATGAGTGTAAAGAAACTTTATTTGATGGAGAAACAACAGAAGAAATAGAGTGAGCTTGAGGTGAAGCAGGAGCTGAAGGATGCAATCTATAGAGACCACCACAGAGATTACCCAAACCAATCATCTTCTGTGTTTTCACATCCTGTATCACACATGTATTGAGCCAAAAATGAACATGATATGATAGAGACTAACAAATTTTAGAAACTGATATAAGATTGACTTTGAAAGAGGGAGAATACAAGACATGAGTAATATGAAAATTAGGTGAAAAAACAACAATTCCAACATATTGAACAAGTACAGATGAACCATTTTGTAAATTGACATTAATAGGTTTAATTTTATAATAAGTATGAAACAAATGCAGGGATGAACAAATGTGTTCATTTGCTCCAGAGTCAATAAGCCAATGATCAGATGGAACATGCAAAGAACAAGAGAAAACAGTGTTTATACCTGAAGTGAAATCAATTGAAGAAGGGAAATAGGTGGCAACATGATTGGTACTAGCAGGGTTAGAAGCAGTTGCTGAGGGTACCAAAGATGATTGTTGAAGCAAGGATACAAGATGAACATATTGCTCTTGAGTCAAACCAGTTTGGGAAGCAGAAGAAGATCCTTCACTAGAGGTATGAGAATCCATAGCATGCTCAGAATTGACAACATTTGAAGAAGCAACAGGTTTATTTGCATTGGAATAACCATGCTTTTGATAGCAATACTCCACAGTATGGTTGTTTATGTGACAAAACGTGCAATACCTAGAGTTATTTTTGGATTGAGAGGACCCAGAAAGTTTACCACGCTGAAACGGTTTTCTTGCATCTGAAGCATTAACCAAAATGCTAGAATCTTCAGTAGATACAAGTGGAGTACGTGTAACATTATTGCTTTCTTCCTGAATCACCATAGAATACACTTTGTTTATAGATGGAAGAGGATCCATGAGAAGAACTTGAGTCTTCACAACTGAAAAACTATCATTCAAACCAGTGAGAAATTGAATCACTTGATCTTCCATTCTGAATTGCGAGCAGCACGCATGGATTCACAGCGGCATGGATAAGGACAAGTACACATAGGCATGGGACGATGAGAGTTGAGCTCCTCCCAAAGAGATTTCATCTCTATGAAATAGTCAAGTACAAATTTATCACCTTGTTTCAAATTGTTGATTGAAGAACGAAGGGAAGCAACACAAATTCGATCAACCTTCGAAAAACGCTCTTGTAATTCAATCCAAACATCAATGGCGTACTCATGAAACACAATAGTTTGAGCAATTTAAGGTGAAACGGAATTGAGAATCCAAGAGTGAATGAGATTATTACAACGTTCCCATGCATTACGATTCAAATCATCCATTGGAGGAATTGGAACAAATCCATCAATGAAAGCAAATTTGTTCTTCGTTCCAAGAGCGCATTTCATAGAATGACTCCATGCAAGATAATTCGGATCGGTGAGAAGTGGTGTAACCGTAACAAAATTTGGTCCTTCACTAGGATGAACATAGTAAATGAAATCAGTGTTAGGTTGTTGAATGATAATTGGAGCAGCATGAGGTGGCATGGTGAAAAACGAGAAAGAAGCAACGAAGAAGATGAAGTGAAAAACAGAGTATGCAATGAAAGTTGCAGAAAATTCAATTCGTCGCGAAGAAAAGAGGAATCAAAAGATGAAATAGAGAATGAATTGAGAAGAAATAGAGAAGAATCACAAAGGATTTTGTAAGAAATCAAGGAAAAGGAAGAAAAGTAGAAAGCTTGAAAAGCAAGCAACAATGGTGGAAGCAACAAAAACGGATCGTAACTAACTCTCTCTCTCTCATGAAGAAGAGAGAGAAAAGAAACTGATACCATATTAAGAAAGTGTGAAAATGAGAAATGATTCATTAGATTGAAAAGGTGTTACATCAAAGTATTTACACATTGGTGAAAATGTTCTATCTAATATGAAGTGTACTACATGAAATAGCTAATTGTACTACACTATCTTAATTTCTTGTACTGCAAGCTTCTGCATTCCCATTCTTCTTATTATTAGAATCTGCATTGTGTAATACTTGTGTTTTGACATTGGAGCATTGCAATAGTTTTTATTCTTTTAACTATTTCTACATTTTGTTATATCGTAAAAAAACATCAAAACCTAGGAATAGATGTTTTAAGCTAATTTTTTGTAGATTTGTATCTCAACAAATAGAGCGTGTTTGCAATTTTAGTTCCATTCTAGTAATGCCTTAATTTTTTTTTTATTATATCATCATCACATACAAAATCCTAAAATTTGTGGTATATTTATCGTGAACATAATATTTTGTGTATTATATTCAAATATCTTTCATATCTGTATTATTAATTTAAAGAATTTTTTTTATATAAATAACTTAACAAAAGAATGGGAATTAAGATATTGTTTTATGTTTAATATCTTTCAAATTGTATTATGAACAGAGTATTGTTTTCTATTTTAGACAAAAAATGATTTTAATTTTAAAATAGTAAACGCGATTAAAACTCACTCTTGAATTTTTTAGCACCCTCGTTATACACAATAACAATATCAAATCATATTTTATTTATCACATACATAAAGACTAAATCATATACTAAAAATTCACATATTCTTCTATTTCAGTTTTAGCAATGTTGAATTTGTGTTATTTTAACGTACTCTACCAATTTAATAATTGGATATCTTTTTCTTTTTTTTAAAAAGAGTAAGATAAAAATTACAACCGACTTAACGATTAAAATGATTCTTATAGGTGGTAGGGTTGAAAAAAACACGGGATATGTATGGATTGCTTGCCATGGTAATAGCTAAAAATATACGAGATAAGGAGACACTATAAATAAAATAAAATAAAATAAAATAAAATTGATGACTTGTGAAATATTCCAACATAAGGAATAATGTACAATTATTTTGCTAGTGCAATAACTCATTAGTGTCGATATTAATTACACAAATTTACACAAAAGCCATTACGACACCTAACATTGTTATTTTTGAATCGTGGACAATCTTTATCATTAACACAAGGAGGTGCTATTTGGAAATATTTAGAATCATATACTGTCAGGACAAGAAATATGGAAATACATGGAATCACTACATAAACAAACTTTAAAGGTTTAGCCATGTTTTTTCCTCTCTGCATATAAATGATAGAGTATGACTTAATCTATTTATAGTGTATAAAGTTCATGGTCTCATAATAAATAATTAATTAGTTTAAGAATTTATGAAGTTTTATAAACCGTTCATAAAATTAGAATCATTACTAACCGCCTATACGAGTGTGTTGTATTTGTCTCTTCGCATATAGGAGTTAATATCATAATTTGATAACCATAATAATTAAATATTACTAACTAACTTAACATTGATTTTTTAACCTTTCGTGATAGGAAATGGTGAAATTAATTTTTTTGGACAATTGTAAGGTTATGGAGTGTAACGGTTTTGTTTGGATCGGTTTTTGGTCTAAAAAATGTATGAACCAATGAAATCTTCATTGGTTCAGTTTGGTTTGGTTTTTACTATTTTTGAAAAAAGAAACCGATTCAAATTCACCGAATTGGTTCGGTTTGGATCGGTTCGCTTGATCGGTTTGTTTGAAAATACAATTAAAAAAATATTTTTCACAAACTTGTATTTCATGCATACAACATACTCAAATATTTCATGGAACTTCATTTTCCATGTTCTATGTTTTTCAAACAACTCTGTATAACTAATATAAAAAACTAACCGAGATGGACAATCACAACGGTGGTGAGGAATGATGGGTTAGGTGTGGTTGGCGGCTAGAGTTCTTTTTAAGCAGAAATGAAATAGAGTGTACGTGATGAGATGAGATGTTGATAGGAGAAAATGAATGGATTAAGGGAGTATTTTAAAAAATAAAAAACCAAAAACCAAACCAAACTAGATCGGTTTACGTTTGTTCGGTTCAAAATTGAACCGAACCAAACAATATCGGATACTTTTCGGTTTGGATTTCCGGTTTCACCGGTTTTGTCCAACCCGCTTACACCCCTTGTAAGGTTTGCTAGAACCACACAGATTAAAAGAACAATATCTTTCTATCATGTTTTAAAGATAATGATGATAAATTTCGAAAGTGCATCAAATCTAATAAGGAACAAAGTAGTAAGTTATCGTTTCCATATGAATGTCATCAAATACGCAATTCACTATACATATTTAAACTAAAAAAGAAATTAATGGGGTTTAAGGGGTTGCACTTTTGAATTGTGTGCTCAATGTGAATAGTAGTTTGAAGAAAAGTAAAAGAGTTTGTTTCATAGGTTAGACAACGGTTACGATTCTTCGAACCCATCCTTTCTTCTTTGTCATATTATTGCAACAGTCAATACCAATTATGACAAAAGGACTTTATAAACGATGTATCGATTAAAAACCCATGATTGATTTGTAGAATCGTCTATACGTAACTAGGCTTAACTAAAGATGTACTAAGTGAATTATATAGTGATGAATCATGAATCTTGCAATACTAATCAAACCCTAATTTTTCATATTAAGATAAATAAGAAATTCTCAATTTTATTTCTTGATCGGAACAAAGCAAGGTAAGTCAGCCTTTTACTAAAACATATATATCATATAGGATACCCATATGAGCTCATTTCTGCATAAATTCTACAATAAATACAACTAGATAGGAGTTAATATCATAACTTGATAATCATAATAATTGAATATTACTAACTAACTTATCATTTATTTTTTGACCTTTCGTGATAGTAATGGATGAAATTATTTTTTTAGACAATTGTAAGGTTTGTTAGAACCACATAGATAGAAAGAACAACATCTTTGTATTATGTTCTAAAGATAACGATGACAAATTTGGAAAGTGCACCAAATCTAACAAGGAACAAAGTAGTAAGTTATCTATCGTCTCCACACGAATGTTGTCAACTAAGCAATTCACTATAACTATTTAAACTAAAAATTCAATTAATGGGGTTTAAGGGGTCACACTTTTTAATTGTGTGTTCAATGGGAACAATAGTTTGAAGAAAAGTAAAAGAGTTTGTCGGTTAGATAGAGATTAGGATTTTCCGAATGTCCTCTGTCTTCTTTGTCAGATTATTGCAACAGTCAATACCAATTATGATAAAAGCGCTTTATAAACGATGTGTTGATTAAAAACCCATGATTGATATGTAGAATGATCTATACATAACTATGCTTAACTAGAGATGTACTAAGTGAATTCTATAGTGATGAATCATGAATCTAGCATCATGCTTTTCAAACCCTAATTTTTCATATTAAGATAAATAAGAAATTCTAAATTTTATTTCTTGTTCAGAATAAAGTAAGGTAAGTTAGCATTTTACTAAAATATATATATATATATATATATACATATATATATATATATATATATATATATATATCATATAGGATATCCATATGAGCTTATTTATGCCTAAATTTTGCAATAAATACAATTAAATAGGAGTTAATATCATAACTTGATAATCATAATAATTGAATATTACTAACTAACTTATCATTAATTTGTTTAACCTTTCGTGATAGTAAAGGGTGATTTATTTTTTATTTTTTTACAATTGTAAGGTTTGTTAGAACCACAAAGATTAAAAGAACAATATCTTTGTATTATGTTTTAATGATAATGATGACATGATTGGAAAGTGCATAAAACTCAACACGTAATAAAGTAGTAAGTTATTGTCTCTACATGAATGACGTCAACTAAGCAATTCTCTATACATGTTTAAACTAAAAAAAGCAATTAATGGGGTTTAAGGGGTTTGAACTTTTGAATTGTGTGCTCATTGCGAATAATAGTTTGAATAAAATTAAAAGAGTTTGTTTAATAGGTTAGACGGCGATAAGGGCTCTTTGAATCCCCTTTATCTTCTTTGTCGGATTAATGCAACAGTCAATACTAATTATTATTGAAGTCCTTTATAAACGATGTGTCAGTTAAAAAATCGTGATTGACTTGTAGAATCGTCAATATGTAACTATGCTTAATGATGGTCGGATTAGACAAGTGTACCAAATCGTTTACCAAGTAATAAAGTGTAAGTAGAGTATCGTATCCACATAGATTGTCATTTCGTCCCAATAATTCGCGTTACTTATTTGGTTTAACAAAATATATATGAAAGAGTTGAGGATTAGAGAGTGCAATTTTTATCTATTTTTGCAACAGAGCAAGTTACCTATTTTGATTACAAAAATGTAAGCAGCGGTTAGGAATCTACGAACCCCCCTATTCATTTGTTGAAAATAAATAACATTTGTATCACATTTAGTTATCTTTTGAGAAAAAGGTTAATCTAATAGTTTTTTATTTTAGTGTCATAATAGAATTTTTGATAAAATGAATTTTCTAAAACTCCTGCATGAACAATTTTTTTTAGCAACTTAAACAAACACTTAAAAATTATTTGCTTACACAAACTAACATTCACGATGAAGACATCCATTTTTAGATATTTAAATGAATCTCACATGTATACATCACTCGTTTGTAATTTTTTAAATATTTGTATCTAATAAACACGTAATCTCTCAAACTCACCACCTCACACAAATATCTCAAATAAGACTTATTAATCATTTATCAATAACTTTATATCAGTCTATTTTAATATCACAAAAAATAGATCTCCTTGTTCAAAAAGAAATAAAATAGATCTCAATTAAGATTGAAGATCTACACACCCATTTGGGGTTGGCCTAGTGGTTGGCTTCAGATCTTGGAGTGTGCTACTCTCAAGATCTCAGGTTCGATTCCCTCTGATGCCAATTTCGATGGACAAGTCCATAGGCCTAAAACGGGGCCCCCGCAAGTGGACGGTGAAATTGGTCCCCTCGGATTAATCGGTCCTTTGATCGGATCACGTGTCATGATAGACAAAGTCTATGGCAAAACAATATTAAATATTAAATTCCGAAAAATGACAATAACATCCATCATCATCACCATCACCTTATTAAAAGAACAAATTGTGTATCTTCCCCAATTTTAAAACAAGACTTTGCAACAACTACAATTGATTATCATTTCTTTATTGATCCTTAGAAGAAGAAAACGAATATGGCTACTCTTGATCATCACATTCACAGCATCAATTTCTGTTCTGCTTTTCCATCTCATTCCTCTTCTTCATCACTTACCAAGAGATCTCTTTCTTATAAATATAAATTCCCTGCAACCGGAAACCGGATGGCTCGGTTATCTGATGATGGTGATAAGGTGTTTGATGTTGTGATAGTTGGTGCTGGTATCATTGGTTTAACCGTTGCTAGACAGTTTCTTATGGATACGGATTTATCTGTGGCGATAGTTGATAAAGGTCTTCCTTGTTCTGGTGCAACTGGCGCAGGTATTCCTTATTATTGAATGTAATATGAAGCATGGACACTCCTCCCATCAGGTGTGTCCCTGTATCGGACACACGTATGATTACACTGAATTATGCTATTTTTTCAAATTATTATCGGTGTCGGTGTCTGTGTCTGTTCTTCAATGTATCAATAGTTCAAGGCACTCCCAAATGTCTTTTATTAGAGAGTAGAGACTATTTGAATTTATTTATTGGCATTGTTTGAGTTTATGGAAATAGACTGATTGAGAGAGAGAGTATATGGAAATGATTTATGGCATGTCCGTAAGTTGTTCAAAACTTATTTCGATAAGTCCTCCATTATTTGCAGCTTATAGTACAAGCGCTCATGTATAAGCTTACATAAGCTATTTCTATAGGGAACACTAAAATAAAGTTAAATTGTTCTTGTTTATGCTATAAGTTGTTTTCATAAGTTATCTTGGAGAATTTATGAAATTAAGCTGAAAAAAGCTTATGAAAAGTCCGAAACAGTCTCACAAAGCGTATGCCACTAGATAAACTCAAATAAGTCAATACAAACAGGCCCATATAGTTTAAGAAAACAACTTATATGAAAACAATTTAACTATATATTTATCTTTTTTTTGTAGAAATAGCTTATGCATAAGTACTAATATGATAAGCGATTATGTTATAAGCGCTCAATTAAGATGTTTATTCAAACAGGGGCCTTGAATGTGTGTTTGATTGGTTAGTTTGATCCTTGAATGTTCCTTTCGTTAGTTAGTTTGATCATTAATTGTGTCTTTCATTAGTTAGATTGGTCTCTAAAATCACTAACAAAATGCACGCTCAAGTATGTGTTTGCTATAGGAACTATAGTGGAAGCTCCTCACATATTAAGTGAAAAAAATTACTTTACGTCTTCATATTTCAGCAATGTCCTATTATAAGATGTATTATGCGTCTTTATCAAGTGACATGCGATTTTAATATATGAAGTTGTCGTTAGAACAATTTGGTCAAAATAATGAAATCATCTATTAAATGAAAAGTAATCAATTGCATCTGTGTTTCATCGCATAACACAATTTTGTAACAAAAATCACATTGGAACGAAAAGGACTAACGTGGTTGAGGATTTTCAAAATTTACTGAAATCTTGTTATTGAATTGATGATTCATTTGCATATTTTTGCTCAAGTTAAGTTTTTCAATGGTTTTTGCTTCTGATGCCTGATTTTTTTAGCTGAAATAGCTTCTGAGTCCAGTTCTCTATGAAGGACTGGAAGATTGGACACGATACTGACACTTTGACAGCGATAATAGTTTATCAAAATGGATATGGTTGAATGTGAACATATCTGTCAGTGTCAATTCTGAATATGCTTTCAATCTAGTTATGTTTAAATAGTACACACTCCATCTAGTTTTTAAATAAAAAATAACACCATATATAGTTATTTGTTTTAATCTCTCTTTACATTTGTTGTGATTGTTTCGATTATTTTAATTATTTTGGCTTGTCAGTGAGATTTCAATTTCCCCCCTTTTGTGCTATTATTAAATTTAAAAAAGATCATATAGTTTCATGCTGAATTTTGATTAATTGTAGGATCTCTTCCTTTGTTTTGGAATTTGAGCTGGTTCCAGGGCAGGGATATCTGTGGATGACCCACAAAACACCAGGGAGTGCGACATGGGATCTTTCTATGAGAAGCCACCAACTTTGGACGATGATGGCAGAAAACCTACAAGAGCAAGGCTTGGATCCTATTGTGGAGCTTGGATGGAAAAAAAACGGTATAATAGCTATATCTTTCTACAATTTTTCTTTGTATGTACTGCAAATCTATCACACTCAGAAATTGAATCTGCGTTAACCACTGTATTTTTATATCATCGGTTCATTGTAGACATAAAATTGAAATATAGATCTTCCTGTGTGTTTTTGTCTTCGAAGGGAAAATTGAAATAGAGCTCTTAATAATCGTGTAAAAAGTATCAGATTGAATTATGATATACGTTTTCTTACGATCGTGAATTGGATATGCTTTTCTACTTTGGAGGCATTGATACTTTATAATCATGATGAAGGCTTTTCAGGCCTCTTCTAGTCAATGATCAAAAGTTATGATATATAAGTTTTATGATCTACAGGGAGCCTTCTAGTCGGTAGAACTCCTGCAGAGTCAGACATGCTAAAAGGGAGGGTGAAACAGCTTAGTGAGGCTGGGTTGAAAGCCGAGTTCTTGGGTAGCAGTGATTTGTTGAAACGGGAACCTGATCTGTTGGTGGATAAAGACACTGCAGCTGCATTTCTACCAGATGACTGCCAATTGGATGCTCATCGTACTGTTGCATATATTGAAAAGGTTTGAATTCTCGGTCCATTTTTTCTTGCAGATCTTTTACTTTTATCAATATTTACATTTCTCTTTAACTACAGAGTTGTCAATGCCACGCTGCTGTTATATGACTGCTGTCATATAGTAACAATCTCATTGTATGGATATATGTAGGGTAATAGGAATTTTGCATCACACGGAAGATATGCAGAATTTTATGATGACCCTGTGAAATGTTTCATCAGGTATAATCTTTTTTCACCTTCTGTTGCCTATGACAATGAAAGCAAGGTGGTAGGGAAAGAAATCTTGTTTAGTAATGGCCTGTTTGGAATGACTTGTTTGAGCTTATCTACATCAATAAGCACTTGTGTGACTGTCTGAGAGAACTTATGAAAACAACTTAAAGCTTTTATGACAACAATTTAACTTTATTTTATCTTTTGTTATGAAAATAGGTAAGTGTTTATGCTATAAGTTCTTAAGTGAACTGTTTATTCAAACATTTTTTATGTTGCATTTTGTAATCAGGTCTAGCAATGGAAGGGTTGAAGCTGTTCAGACTTCAGAGAATACATTATACAGCAAGAAGGCGGTTATAGTTGCTGCTGGTTGTTGGACTGGTTCTTTGATGCAAGATTTGTTTAGAAATTGGGGAATGGAGTTTCATGTTCCTGTAAGGCCCAGAAAGGTGTGTATTTATAACTGACCCTTTCTTGCATACCTTATAATTCCTTCATCGTTTTTCCTAAGAATGTTGTTTACCAAAAGCTATGGTACGCTTTACTATGTAGTTTTACTCTTTGGTTTGTTAAATTTTCTCACCAGCACTCTTTTGAATAACCGTTCTCAACATTCAAAACTCAGATTTCCCTCTTCATTTTGTTTAAATTTTTGCCAGAATAAACAATTCAATGGTAAGGTGGTTTTAAATTTCAAGCCATAGTTTTATTCATATTCATACTCTATCCTAGTCACTCATCTAATATAGGTCCGTGTCAAACTAAAATGTTTGGATGGTTGATCATGCAAATATAATAATACTTGCATATCATGAGTGAAGTTCCTTTAAAGTGCATAAAATTATTTGATCTGATCCAGATATTTTGTTATTGATTCATTTATCTTTTTATTTGTTTTTATATTTGGTGTGAAGGGTCACTTACTTGCGCTTGAGAATTTCAATTCTCTCCAACTGAACCATGGTTTGATGGAGGCCGGTTATGTTGATCATCCGTCTATTTCTGGTTTGGAATCATCAGATCAGGGACGGGACTTATCTGTTTCAATGACAGCAACAATAGATGCAGCAGGAAATCTTCTTGTTGGTAAGCTTCTCTCTTATGGCTATTACATATACCTCTATATTGGCTGAACTTAATTTCATTTCCTTCATTAATAGTTTTGTTAGTTATAAATTAAGTTCATGAATGTGTTTAATTTTTGCAGTCGATGCAAATGCTCCTGCTATCTTCTAGAATTCTTTTATTATTTTTCTTATACTTTTTGTTAAAATCAAAATATTCTCTGTTGAAGGGAGTAGCCGGGAATTTGCTGGGTTCAACACTGATTTGGACGAGTCTGTTATTACTCACATATGGAAGCGAGTAGGAGAATACTTCCCAAAATTGAGAAGTCTTTCCCTTTCAGATCTAAGCACAAGTAGAAAAGTCAGAATAGGATTACGACCTTACAGTGAGTCACATTATCTCTTTGCAATTTTATGCAGCTGATATATTTGTATTGGAAAAAGATAAAGAATACGAAAACTACCAAGTGCGAGGATAGCTGTTAGTTTCAGACAATTACTTCAACAGGGACAGAACTCGCTCTTTTGCTTCATAATCAGTTTATTCTCTGTTATTTGTATTAAATAGCAACTCTGTTTGCAAAATGTATCTACACAATATGCTATATTTGACTTGCAAAATGTTTACTCTGTCAGTGCCTGATAGTAAGCCAGTGATTGGGCCTGTGTCTGGCTTGTCAAATGTGTACCTCGCGGCTGGACATGAAGGGGGTGGGCTTTCAATGGTGAGTTTTCAGATACTCCTAATTTATTATTCTAAAAAAGAGAAATGGATGCACTTAATGTTATATGTTGAAATGAGATTTGGATTTGTGCAGTAAATGTATCACACAGTTTTCAATCTCAACCGTTTGATATCAGATTAATGATCAAGATCCTTTCAAATTGATTTGGTTTGTGTTATCTGAATTGTCCGATTTCACATTACTGGCCGAGATCGAAAACTGCGTGTAAATACATGCTTTTCCCACCACATGGAATCCAATTCCGATGAAATGACACGTATATGGAAGGCATTGACCCCCCTCACTACACACCTGTCCTTTATTATATAAATTTAGAAGGGGTGTGTATGTCATTTAATCAGACGTGAGAGGAAGTATGCGTCTTTTCTCCAACAAATCAGGGTGGTTAGTGTTCATTTAAAAAATAGAAGGGTTGTGCGTGTTATTTATGTGAGTCTAATTTTTGCGAAAGAAAAACAAAAAGGCTTTATATATTGCCTTAAACTATAAAATGGAAGTACCTCTACACTCCAAATGTACATTGTTTGGAGGAAATGAATTTTTTTAAATATCGTTGGCCTTCGAATTTTGCTGTCTTCTAATTACGGACAAATTTCCAGGCTTTGGGGACTGCTGAAATGGTCGTTGATGTGGTATTGGGTCGTCCAGGAAAAGTCGATATCGCGCCTTTTGCTGTTGATCGAGTTCTTGAGTAAATGCAAACGATTCATGAGGCTGTAAGTAGCGGTCTAGCATGTAAAAGCATACATGTTCACTTGGAATTCTCATACATCAGTTCTGAGTGAGTTATGTCCCTATTGAAGTCTATATATGTAGTGACTCTTCTCATTAACTTTGTTCATCATGTAATCCCTTTCTTTTAATTTCGTACAGAAACTTCTCTTTTTTTAGTAATAATTTTATAACAGAATTGTTAAAGGATACTTTTGACACTTTTAACTATATTGTGCTAGCATTGAGAGCATAAATTATTTTACAGTCAACTCACTCTAAATCAAAATTGGTTCTACAAAACAACTTTATTCAACACCTAAATTGGTTTGTAGCTGTAAAATGGATCAAATGAAAAGGTGAAAATGGGACTCATTTACAATCAACTCCTGGAACAAAGACAAGGTAATTAAAATTAAAAGTTACTATTCTAATGTTTGAGTTACAAAATCAGCAGATAAAATTGATTTTGGAGTGAAAAGAAGTGATTTAGTCTCAAAATGAAAAGCTATTCCTAGTAGCTTTTCCAAAATCTTTTTTTTTCTTTTCTAAATACAAGAAACTCAAGCGTAAAAGTTTCAAATCTTTAAAAAAATTATTTTTGTGATAGTAAACACAGAAGTAGATGGATATGTCATAAAATAGCAGTAAAATTAATAGTAAACTCAAGTGTAAAATTATTTTTGCCATAAAATACTTGAATGATCCTGACGGTGGATGGATATGTCCACATATATCCCTTTACATCCTTTCAAGAAATGCAAGTGATTTTGTCTGAATCTTGCTTGATGAATGCTTTGTTATTAGTTTGCCAAGAGAACAAGCTTCACATGGTATATTTTCTCTTGTAAGCTTTAAACATTTCAATGGATGGTTATGGATACTTTCAACTATTTTACACATCATTGTTAAACCAGGGTGACCTAAACGGTCACGCCATAAAGTCACAGTTTTAGGATCTTCTTTTACTACTAAATTACTTTCAATTTCGCGTATATATGTATAATGTAATCCAGAAGGCAATTTTGGTGGTTTTTCTAAAGTTTTCTTCTTTTCCAAAATATATTAGTAGTAATGTTAATGTATTTCATATTACCTTCGGTTGCCGTTTCAGTATTATATCCTTGACGATATATATCATTAAAACTCAACAAATTTCTCTTTGATTTCGGAGAGTATATAGCATTATTAATGACAATCTTTGTCCCATTTGGTAACATGAACAAAGCATTACATGTTCCTTCGATTAAATCTGCAGGACCTGAGATTGTGTTTATTACACCTTTAGTAGGATTTATTTCAGTAAAATATTTCCTACATTTGAGGTTTGGAATGCAAATGTCTTTGGCATGTTCCATGTCTAACCTTCTTAAAATAAAAATAAAGGTTAAATATGTTTTTGGTCCTTATAAATATATCAACTTTTCGTTTTAATCCCTCTAAAAATTTCATTCAACTTTTAGTCCCTATAAGATTTTCAATCACTACTTTTGGTCCATATTTGTAAGTTAACTTTTGTATTTTTTTTTTTTAATGAAATTGTGCAGAAATGTGTAGAATATTGTAAAAAAATATTCCCAAAAAAAATAGAATTTTTTAACAAAACATAAATTAAATATGAATTTTTAACCGTCAAACATATAAAAATTCATATTTTGTTAAAAAATTCTAATTTTTTTTGGGAGAGATTCTTATAATATTATGAATTTTTCTGCAATATTTTATTCAAAAGACGAATTCTACATATGAGTTTACTTTAAAAGAGGGATGAAAAGTGAAGATGGAAAAAAAATTTAGGGACCAAAAGTTGAAGAATTTTTTTAGAACTAAAACGAAAAGTTGACATATTTATAACGACCAAAAACACATTAAATCCTAAAAATAATATTAAAGAGAGAGTAAACCAACACAATATATTCAACAATACTATTTTATATATAGACAATGAAAACATCATGCATTACACCAGTCACGCAACAGGTACATATTGAAAATATAAAAGTAATTCAAGCACACCACACATTATTTGTCAATTTTACATAAAATTTGAATTGTATTATTAGTCAATTTTACATCTTTGTTAACCATAATTTTATTTTTATTTTTTTACAAAAAATACACGTTATTCATTCATTCAAATTGATAGGGTAGATCAATGCAATATAAATTCAAAGTAGCTAAAAATAAAAATGATGAATCTGCAAACAAATTCACAATATTCATGTTTTTTTTAACAAATGCCACAAAATCGACGATAATAACATAAAATAGTATAGTACACATGCATACAAATATGACTAAATTCAAGTGTTCAGATCTGTAATGTTGACGACATCAAAATCATTAATTGAATCTATATTTGAGCTACTCTTTCAACCTTGATCAAATGAACAGCACATACCACACAAATACAAGAAATATCAAATAAACACCACATACCGCACAAATACAAGAAATATAAACAAATAGAGACGTGCTAAAAAAAAGGAAATACTAACAAGTGTTCTTTGGACATTTGCTAAAAAATCTAAAGAAAAATTTTGGTCTTGGAATTGATGCATTCGACACATTGAAACTTAAAAAAAATAATTTTTCTACGTAAAACTTACTAATTATTTCTATTTTAAAATTTTTGACAAGTACCCTTATTAGCAAGAAAAAAAAATTGATGACCAAAGAGATTAACCACTTTTTAACAAGAATTTCATTAACCAATTTGAGTACTTCATTAACCAAACATTACAATTATGCTCTTCTTCCAACAAAAATCACTTGTTCCCAACTGAAATACCAATAATGCTCATGCGTGAGTTAACCCACACACCTTATATTTTTGCGTGACTTAAGTGATATATCATAGCAACAAAAACATAACCCGTACATTTTCAAAACATCTCAAATACGATTTTTCACACCATTTTTGCGAATTTCACCAACTTCAACCAAATCAACAAGTAAATTATGCTTATCCTACTTCATTGCTTTTTTTTTTTTGTTTAAATTTATGATTTTTTTTTTTGAGATATTTGACATTTTTAGGTTTTTAGAAATTTGGCATGCATGTTAGTTTTTAGGATTGTTAGTAATGAATTGAGTTAGGAATTGTAGTTTATCTGTTGTTTATAGTGCAATGTGGTAGTTTAGGGTTTTGAAATTGATTGATTTTAAGTTGATTGAAAGTTGCACTCTCGATGTTTGATAAAATGTCTCAATGATTTTTTTTTTGTTTTTTGGATTTTTAATGATGAAGTTGGTTAGAAATTGGTAGTTTAGGGTTTTGAAAGTTGCATTAGGTGCAAAAACATCTCTCATGGGCTCATTTGTGCCTTTTTAGAGAGATGGCATAAGGACACTAGTAGCTTCCATCTGTCTGCTGGGGAGATGACCGTCACACTAGATGATGTAGCGTGTTTTCTACACATCTCCATCACTGATAGGCTCATTCAGGAGGAGGATTTATCTCATGAGCGGGGCATACAGCTGATGCAGGAAGAGCTATGTTTTACAGAGGAGGATGCGATGGATGAGGTGGAAAAATAGTGTGGTGCTCATGTCAAATACACTAAACTGAAAATGCGTTACAAGGAGTTGTTGAATAGGTGTAATCAGCTGGTGGAGCCTGATACATAGGATGAGAAGGTGGAGCAGAGTGTTGTTAGGACTGCCTGCGTTAAGGCGTTTTCGTTGCTCATTCTTGGCTACACCCTTTTTGTCGGCAAGAACAGCAAAACTGTTAATCTGTTATGGCTGCTTGCGCTACAGGATTTGGACATGCTGGATGGCTGGTCATGGGGCGAGATGGGACTTGCTTTCCTATATGAGCAGCTTTCTCTTACCTCCGACTCAGATGTTAGCGTTGTTGGTGGTTACATGACCTTGCTTGTGGTAATTTTTTTTTCCTTATTTTTTTAGTGAATCGTAAATGTATAGTTATTTGTATGATACTTGTGCTGATATAAATTTGTCTCTTTGTGTTTGCAGAGATTAGTTTTGGCGCACTTCAGGCATCTCGTTCCGAGGAGGCTTGATCCAGATTACCTACGTGCTGACCCGTTTGTGGGTAGATGGAAACCTCCCAGGGGCTTTACTGATCTTGGATACTTCAAAACTGCAATTGATTCAATGGAGCATGCTCATGTCATCTGGAGGTCATACCAGACTCGACGCCTTTTATGATGTATGATGGTACTCTGGATGGATCATGATCGGTAAAGACATAATGGTACGTCACTTGTCGGAGTGGGTTTTGAGGCAGTACGACTATGTCCAAACCGTTCCCAGACCTCTTACGACGATTGGGCCTCTTGAGCCAGAGGAGGTGGTTACGACCTTCGTGGAGTTTGTTGTCCATGTCCTTAGCCAGCAGGAGAGGGGTGATCCGGTCTCGGAGGACGAGGGGTGGAAGCATTCAAACATGAAATGGTTCTACAAAGTATCTAATCCTATTATGATAGCCCTTACGGCTATTCTTGATTACACATTTTTCTGTCCCTTCCTACGAGGAGGTTATTGTTGAGCAGCAGTGGGCCAGACATCCTCCCGATCTATTCCAGGTCATCGGCAACATCAGAGTTAGGGTAGAGAGTGCATTAGGGGTTCCTGATGTGTTTTCTAATCCACTCGTTCTCGGCATTATGGAGGGCATCCGGGCCGAGTATAGCGTGCTGGAGGAGGTGCCGGTTTCGCGGAGGAGGACTAGGAGTCATAGTCCATAGGAGTAAGGTCTTATCTTATGACTTTTGTATATTTGTAGTTTTTTTATGACATTTTGTCGGATATGGATGTAATATATTTACACTTGGCTTTTGCGTTTTTATGATATTTTGCATAATTTTGGGTTTTATTATGCGTATTTTAATTATGAGTGAATGAATGATTGAATGAACGCTTGAATGAATGCTTGAATGAATGCTTGAATGAATGATGAAAAAATGGATGCATTGACTGAATGAATGAATTAAGGAATGAAGAAAATTAGGGAAAATTGAGTTTTTGATGTTATGTTAGTGGACAGAGGCCTAACGTGACTTAACTCACGCACGCATGTAACCAGCGTGACTTAACCAACGCCGAGGGGATTTTCGGGATATTCTTATGGGAGAAGAGCAATTTTTCAAACATTAATCCATGATATTATTCGGGTTAGAGTAGCCCAAGCCCGACCCAGTGAAATCCCAAAACACCCCCATTTCGTTCCCATCAAATTTCCTCTCCCAACAAAAAACCTCTATCTCTCCCCGTCAACAATGGCGTTAGCATCTCTCCGAAAACTCACCACCACCACCCGCCAAACCACCCTCTCATACCTCTCTCAATCCCCAATCTGCCGTACCACATCCACCCAAAAAGTCTCCGACCGCATCGTCCGTCTCTCCGCAATCGACTTCCAAGGCCAAAAGCACAACGTCATCGGCCTATCAGGCCAAACACTCCTCAAAGCGCTGATCAACACCGGATTAATCGATCCCGATTCCCACCGTCTCGAAGACATCGACGCTTGTTCTGCTCACTGTGAAATCAACATCGCTCAAGAATGGCTTGATAAGCTTCCTGCTAGGAGTTATGATGAAGAGTATGTTTTGAAGCATAATTCGAGGGCTAGGGTGCTTAATATGCATTCAAGATTGGGGTGTCAGGTTCTTCTTAATCAGGATCTTCAAGGTATGGTTGTTGCTCTTCCTGAACCTAAGCCATGGGATACTTCTTAGGGTTTTTGGGGGAAAATTGTTTTGTTGTTGAATAATGTTGTTGAATGAATGAGGTTAAGTAATTGAACCTTGTTATGGTTTATTGTTGTTATGTCTTTGAGTTTGGAACTTTAAGATTTGAACTATTGATGCCGGTGATTGGCAATGTTATGTGCTATTAATAACTATTTGCAACTGTTTATTTCTGTTATCATTGCATCTTCGTTATAGCATTTGCGGCTTGTGGTTAGACTCTATTTATATTGCTGTAAAATGTGGGCAATGTAGCTGATATTGTTGCTGATAACTCAAAAACCGTTATATTGAGGTTAAAATTGTGGTTGTAGACTACAGTTTAGAACTAAATGGACAATAATTTGAGAAAATAAAAGTGGAACCACATGTGTCGCGATTGTGTCCGGTGTTCGACATATCATTAACATGTGTCGAACATTGGAACCTGATGTTTTGGTGCTACATAGCTCTTCAATACAATTAGAGAAAAATGTAGATCCTTTTGAAGGTGAAGGAATATAGTTTGGTTGGTTTATAGTTGATGACCTGCAAATGTATGTTTGAATCCCAATTATCTATGGAGTTTTTGAGGCAAATATACCTATGAACAGGGAATCCAATCATACCCTTTGTGAATTTCTAGCTAGGAGTTGTTGTTTTAGGAGGTAATCAGAGATTTTTTCTCCTCTTGGGAAAGTTATGATTGTAAGCTGGTTGTTTGGATTATTCTATTGGTCACATTTGAGTCTTACTTACTGCTCTGAGTTAATTATCTGGTGTATGTTAATGAGGATCCTGAATCTGATTCTACGTCTTCGCTGTGATGTTTTAGTTCACTGTTTTTGTGGAAATGTGTAGAAGGCACATTGCTGGTCCAATGTAGTGTGAGCTAAATAGATTAGCCCTAACCATACTGATTAACATTGTGTCTAGAGAAAAGCAGTTGCACATTGTGTATACTTATACTAGACCAGAGATTCAAAACCTACGTACTTGTAGGAGAAGCTTTGGAAACAGTTTCCTACAGGAAATTTCCACGTTTCTTATTTACTTTGGAAGTTTAAGATTGCAATTGATTTTGAATGCTAAGTCTTACAATAAATGAAGCTGTGCCCATTTTCATCACATTAGAAGGGCATCCTTGTGTTAAATTGAAGTTATCTAGTTTGGGTAAATGGGTAGATAAGATGGATGATTTGTTATTTGAAGAACGATGAATGAATGTGTTGTTTGAAATCCTTCTTTACTTATAGTTTGGAAGTTTGAATGATTAAGTAGATTCTGGAAAATATATGAATCTATGATGCAGGAACATTTTAAGAAATAAAATTTGAGGTGTGCTAGTACTTTTATATTAAATTAAAGAACTTTTGTTATTGCAGCTGTAAGGTGTCTAGATTCTTTGGATATTATGATGTGTTATATTCAAGCTACTTGAAAGAAATTGGTTTTCATTTTTCAATTTTAATAGAGAAATTATTGGTGTTGAAAATACATATAAGCCCTTTTAATTCTTAAGCATATGAATCTGGGATTGCTTTCACTAGCATATAGGAAGTGTGTCAGTTGTCAAGTCAACTGGACATATTAACTGGACGAATAGCGTTCTTGGGGATTAAATTTTATCAAGTCTTCACGGATGTTTATTGTTGTTATGTCTTTTGAACCTTGTATGGGTGGTTGTTTGAATTACTGTATCAGTCACCTTTGAATCTTGTTAACTGCTCTTTGAGTTTCGGTAGGATGTTTTAGTTCACGCAGAAATGGGTAGAATAAACAGATTATGCCTAACCTTAATGATTAATATTATGGCTAAAGAAAAGTTATAGACCATAGGTACAAAACCTAAGTACTTTTAGAAGAAGCTTTCAAACATTTTACTAACAGGAAAGTTCCACATTTTCATATGAGCTACGGAAGATAAAAATTGCAAAGGATTTTGAAACTTTAAGGCTTGACATAAATAAAGTCGTTCCTATTTTTTCCACGATAGAAGGAGAATGTTGTGTTAAAATTAAGTAGCAATTTAAAGGCTTTAAATTACACGGAGCCGGATTGAAGTTATCTCTTTTTTTGTCAATAAGATTAGGTGGATGATTTGTTATTTGAATCAATAATGCATGAATGTGTTGTTTAAAATCCTTCTTTGCTTTTTGTTTGGAAGCTTGAGTGATTAGTAGATTCAGGGCAATAAGAAGCTATGATGTAGTAACGTTTTGATACAGAAAACTTGTGGTGTGCTAGTGCTTTTGTATTAATTAAACAAATTTTGCTATTGCAGCTGTAAGGTGTTTATATTCTGGGGATATTATGATGTGTTATGTCTGGATCTCAACCTTATAAAGTCTAGTATGCTTCTAGCTACTTGATAGAAATTATAGTTTTCAGTTTTGGATTTTACTGGAGAAATTGTTTGTTTTGAAAATACATATTCCCTCTTAACTCTTAAGCACAAGAATCTTGGGTAACGATTTTTATCAGGGCTTCACTGATATTCATAGGTTAGGATATATTGATCATTGAATTTAGGGATGTTATATCCACAATTAATGCTATTTACTAGCTCGATGCAAACTAATCTTGGTTTTGTATTCTATCTGTAGCTGAAGGCACTTTACCTTCCTCTCAATGGTTGTAGTCTCATTTAGTGAGTGCAGTAATAAATAGATGCTTTAATAAGAGGCTTACATAGCCGATAATTCTGTGAAACGTGGAAGTTAGTTGTTTTTTAGTGGTTTGATAGAAAACGACACTGATAATTGATAGTGAGTAGGGTTCTGCTTGGTCCTGGTTGTGCTGCTAATTCCCTGTTCATGTCTGATTTGGGTAAACCCTTTAATTCTCCAGTGTAGAGATTTTATCTTGATAATCTGTGTAGATTTCAAGTTCAATTCAAGTTGTTTAGGTTTTTCCTAGATATAAAAAAGGGTCCACAAGAGTGTATTAAGCAGTGTGATGCCCAGCTTTCTAGGTGCATTTGGCTCATTTGATAGGTGCATTTGGTAATAATGAAGTTATTCAAACTTCAGGCATAAGTTTTGCTATCATTTATGTTCATACATTACAAGTTAGTTTTTACTTCATTTGACAGGAGAGTACACTGTTATTTTAGACAGATTCCCTTGTTCTAATCCTGCTTGCAAAACAAGATACTGAAACTAATAAAGAAAAGTGACAAAACAAGATACTGAAACTAATAAAGAAAAGTGAGAGATTGATGATTTGTTGGACTTATTAAGGAAGACATTGATTTTATTTTTACCATGATTCATATTTAGGAGGGCTGTAATAGATTGCAATGAATGACATTTCTTTATCCGCTACATTTTAATAAGAGTCCAGTTCAGAGGTGCAGCAGGTGGTATAGTAATCCTATAAAAAAAAATCAAATTTAAGGTGTTGTAGTTTGAAGACCTACAAACACGGGAGATTTCACCACAGTTCCTTTACTTGATTAGCGCTCAGCATATAACAGAGATCTGATATATTATGACAACCATAGAATATAGATTGTAAAATAACTGGTTTTGTTTGGGTTAAGGTTAAAAGACTGGTCACATAAACCACACTGCTGTGTCAACCACCACCTTTTATATTATTTTTTTCCCAAAAAATATCTCCTTTTTCCCGTTTGACTGCACTGCAGGTTGTGCCTGTGACCGCATCACTCTGCATCTGCTACCCCCTTTCAACATATATGATTATTTGGGGGGTGTCTATGTTTTGGGTCATATGAAGGTGGAAAGTCAGATGCATTTTTTTCATTTAAGAATGAGGAAGAATGGAAGATGATGCTACATATCTTTTTCATGGGGGTTCAAGTTCAACCTTTGATGTTTGATCTCTCCCTTTTTATATGTTGTTTTGGCATTTCTTCTTTGTTTAAGCATTCACGTGCTTGCATCTGTTGTGGTGGTGTATGAAGAGTAAGGATCCTCTCCATTTGAAGAAATTTGAGTGTTTAATACATGGTTGCAATGAAGATTGAGGTAAGTTTGAGTGTTGCTCAGAAATTTATTCTGAATGTCTTTCTAAAAGTCTTCCAGGATGTGAGCACAGTTATTTCTGATTATACAACAATCCAGCAAAATTGGTAACCTCAAAAAAGTTGGGGAGTACATTCCTGATAGACTTTTTTTCACATTCCTGAAAAAAGAACATTCCTGTAGAAACTTCAACGTGGAGAGGAGTTTTTTATTTTTTCAATAAAAACACATGAGAAGCGAGGGATTATTATCAATTGAAGTGTACTAGTGTTAATTTAGAACCGTCTGATGGGTCTCTTAAGGTTAGAAGGCAAGACTTTTACTACTGGATGGGCATGGTTACTCATCCACAACCCATAATTTACTACGCCTGCATTATGAGCTTTTCTGTTATCTCGTGCCCTTTTTCAGCCATCCAAACGATATTCTCTTCTATAGATGATTATGATAAGCACCCACCAACAACCTATGCATGGAGATGATTCTTCACTTATCGTTCATAACAACTAATGCCACAGTAAATATACTGCATACCCTCGTCACTTTTGTATTTTATTCATTTGATTTGACATACTCCTACTCCCATGCATAGATTTTCACCTCCTCCACCAATTTTTCTTCAAGCTTCCTAGTTTCTAAACAGCAAACACAGCCTTACTTACAAAGATGAACCAATGTTGTATTATACTTAGACGAAACTAAGAGAAAATAGACAATGAAAAACATCATTCAATGTCAAATTGTGACATATAACAAAAAAAAACTATCCTCTTGGGAAGTGTTAGATGGTACGAATTTAACTTTTTCTAATCTCAAACGAAAGAATGCAAAATCTGAGAACAACACTTTGATGTATTAAATAAGCTATCAAATTACTTCCTCACTTCGTGAAATATTTAGATTACAAATATTGTAAAAAGTCTCCGACTCTATTAAATTCATCTTTAAATTTAATCACTTATTGTCGATTAATAAAAAAAAAATTGATTTTATCTTTAACACGTATTATATTATCATTTTAGTCTCTAATACATTTTTAAAAAGTCTAGTATCAATAAAATTTGACAGAATTATTATTTTTCTCTCAAAAAAAAAATTGACAGAATCAAATAACTTTCTAAAATATCCGTAGTCTCAAATAATTCTTTTTACTCGTTTCGTTTCACAATACTTATCTTTTTTGGAGAATAATTTTATTTCATATTACTTGTCACTTTCAAGTTTCAATGCAACATTACTTATTGACTTGTCAATAGTACTCTTACATATTTATTATAAAGAGAAAAATAATAGAATTAAATAATAAATAATTAAATGTATTATAGAAAAACACATAAAATTTCATCAAAAATAACAATTTATTTGATGTCCGGTGTAAATCTCTCACGACAACACAACAAGTACCGTGAAACGGAGGAATTAGTGTGTTACTCCTAATTTATTCTCTCTCCATTGAAAAGAATCCGACCGAGTGTGAAACCTGGAAACAAGTTTGCCTGTTACTTAACTGCTGATGTCCTTATCCTACCCATCCCCATTTACCTTAACTTTCCTTGCGTATCTTTTCAAACTTTGAGACAAATCCCAAAAGCAATTAAACCAGCTACAAAGCAATCACATCTTTTGAGTCAAAAATAAAGCAAACACATCTCAAAACGAAACCCTCTCCTTCTCCCCAAGCAAAATATTTCTTCTTCACCCTCCAAAACTTTCAACTTCATACCCCCTCCCTCCATCAATCAATGGATGAGTAAGTATCTCTCTTTCATTTTCCAACCTTACATTTAACATTTAATTTAATTTACTAACATTTACTAAAAAATGGAAAAATTAAAGAAGCTTATATGAACGTTACATTACATTACAGATCAGAGCAATCTCCAAAGAATTATTACCCAAACAACAACACATCAAGAATATCATCAATGTCATCCTCTTCAACAACAAGCGTCCACGTCACCGCATTAGACGGACTAGTCAACGTAAACTCCCTCTTCACAATCGCCGTATTCGTCGGCCTATCTCTAACAACTCCAGGCCAACGCAGTCTAGAGAATCGCTCCTCTTGCGACGCCGGCATCGACGTCGCAAAGAAGCTTCTAGTTTTTGAAGTTGTTTCCTTCAGTTTCTTCCTTTCATCTTCCCTTGTTGCTCAAGGTCTTAAACTTGCACTCAATCTTCTCAACAGTAAGGATGTGGATGAAGCTTTTCGTGCACATATTAATCTGAAGGTTTTGAGATGGGGGATGTTGGGATCTGCTTTGGGATCTGTTATGGGGTGTTTGTTTTTGATGCTTTCGATGGTGAATGTTATTGAGATTAGGTTGGGGATGTTGTCTTGTGGAAGTAAATCTGCTGCTCATGCTGTTGCTGTTATGGCTGTTCTTGTTACTTCTGCTCTTGTTGTTTATATTTCTACTGCTATTTATGCTTTTACTCATTAGATTTGGATTTGAATAATCATGTTTCTTTGTTATGTTTTTTGATATATGAAATGGATTTGTAATTTCGTAAGTAGTAGCTAATTTTTGTGATTTTTTAGTGACGGTAAAGTCATAGCACCGACACTTCTGATTGTAGGTGTATCCAGTGTCTGACATGTATCTGTGTGTAACACCGATACGACATCCGATACATGTGATGATATTCAATTATGTCGTTTTCTTAAAATTTGTATTGGTGTCGATGTATCAATGTTGTGTCCGGTGTCAGTGTTGGTGCTTCATAGGTTGTTTCATTATATCGTGGCTAGTGAGTGGTGTTGCTTGGATGAATTCAATATGGGTGGACTCGGTTAGGTTTATATCCTGAGTTATAGTTAGTTGTTTATGTCATGAGCAATTTGGTTTCGCCGAATTTAGTTGGGAAGTTCTATATAGCATTGATACTTTAGATTGAAGGTGTATGTATCTGTGTGTTTGACACTAACATAACACTGATAGGTGTGATTACATATAATTACTTCTATTTTCGCAAATTATCATGTGTGTGGCCTCCGCCAGCCACCGACCACCAGTCAACACCTATGGCTGCCACTGATAGAGGAGGTGCTAACAATGAGACTACTGAAGTTGTGGGCCTTGATTATGGGCTAAATCATAACACTTGGAAAGTATACACAAGGAAACGAAAGAAGGATGATGTGGCTACAAGAGGTGCATGAGAGTGTGCCTATTTAAGTGGAAAGTGCCAGAGAGAATAATCATCTTATCATTTCTGTTATTTGTGTGGGGTCACTTCTTAGTGATTGCTTGGGGAGCACTGCGTGCTTGGGGCTGATAGCTAACACTATCAGTTTGTTATTTTGTCTTATCCATATTACTAGCCTTGTAATTGTTCTTCCAGTAATACAATTACAGATTATTCCTCATATCAGTTTTCTTAGTATTTTACTGTTTTATTCATCAATTCACACACACACCTATCAGCCACCAACTACTACCACTTCCAAGAACTATTATTACGCGTCTACGTTTTGGTGTCCGTGTCTTGTATGTCTAGTGTTTGTGTTTTATTAGTGCTTCATAGATCTAGTCTGCCATGGCTATTTGGTGGTTCATGAATTTCTTGTTGAAGGAGCAAGAGAATGATTTTTAGAATCTGTATATGTGAATGGAACTTGGTTTGACTGAATGAACTTCTGGTCTTAACTGCGGAGTGGTTGTAGGATTTTGTTGAAGCTTTCTCAGGTTTGAAGATTGATTTTGTAGAGTCTGCAAACGAGTTGCGGTTCTTTGTGCAATGATTTGCTATTAGTAAGTTTTTTCCAATATGTGGTTATAGAGGATTCAGTAAGGTTTTCAGTTGTGATATGGTTGCAGACTTGCAGTCACATGAAGATCTTTCAAATTGTGGATAATTGCATCCAAATGCAGCTGATAGTTGCAAACAGCTCTAAAATGTTGATAATGCACCTGTAATTTCAGTTCCATATCGATATTTTAAACATTAGAACTCAGTTCAATAGACTGGGTTCATTTTTATTGAAGGAATTAAGTTTTTGTTCGCTTCAGAACATCGTGATTAGTGTTGCTTGTAAGGTACCTGATTTCTATGAAATGGTTTTGGTTAAGTTCTCAGAACTTTGGTTATGCTGAATTACATAGGTGAAAGAACATTGCCTTTACACTCGGTGTGCCGAAATCGTAATTCGTTTTAGCTTAGTTAGCCGGAAAAGTTTAGAGTTAGTACCGTGGTTTATGGAACGGCTTACTTTGACTGATTGAGTCAAAACTGCAGTCGTAGGACGTAAAAGTCGCTGAATATGGAGTCACTTGCATTCTGGCTTTCATTTAATATACTGTACTGTATGGATTTTGCTTGGTGTCTTAAATTTTGAAGTTCAATGTGTGTGGATTTTTTTATTGACCAATATTTTAATTGTTGCCATATAATGTACTAGCCATGCGGTGCTTCTTATATCAAATTGTGTTAAATTTAACATAAGGTTCTAAGGGTATACATTAAACGTGAAAAAGGAACACGTAAAAATAAGAGAATTTTTAAGTTTCATGGTGTATCTAAATTAATTTTTGATAATCGTAGCATAAGATGTGCTAATAATAAGAACAATAAAAACCAGTTTAAATATACAAACGTTTATAGGTTTGATACTCTGCCACACATTACACGTGCAATTTGCGAATAGAATCCAAATCGTTTTTATCGTCTCAAAAGTTGATATCTAAATTAGTAGCCTCAAAGTTGGAAAAAAAAACTCAATTTTTTCAATGACGGTTCTTTATGAATAGAACAATAGAAACAACAATGTTTGACAAAGTTTTACCAAAAATTGCCTCTTAAATAGATTGTGGAATGAACCATTAGAGGAATCACCCTCTTTTACAAACATACATAATTCCTTCAAACTTCAAAGCATTTAGAGAGGCTTCTTTTTATTGTTACTCTCTGTTTAAGAATGACTAATTCATCGGTCAACCTTACAATTGTAAATAATAATAATAAAAAGTCAAATTCATTAGCCGTGCTTGTATCATATGATGCCTTCAAAATATCATAGCATCTATTCAAGCCATCAAAGGTGCAGCAGACACTCATTTTTCTAGCCAAAGATATTCAAACACAGAATGATTAGAGGATACTAATACCATAACCTAAGAGAGTAATCACACATTTTTCATATCATAAACCAATACCAATTCCCCCGGTTCAAGCATACATGATATTTTTTTGTTTTTATAGTAAATTAATAAATCAACTTGGGTACATAATAATTCAGATAGTAATATAATCAAAAAAAATTACAGAGAAACAATACATAATCCATAGACTAAAGAATAAAGAACTTTCCATTAAATTTGACAGATCCCAATATCAATCAAACTAAAGAATAATGACCCTTAACATGAATTTTACATATAGCCTAAGACAATGCTACAATTCTTCATATCTCCTCAAACTTTTATCTTTTTTTTTTTGTCAAGTAGCCTAATTGTTAGAGCTCACACAATTAATTGTGGAGAAGTGGAGTGTCCGGGGTTTGAACCCCGGCCCCTGCATATAAAATGCAATATCCCTGCCAACTGAGCTAAGCTCACGGGGGGATGTATCTTCATTATTCTTTCAATCTGCATTGTTGTTGCAAGCTTCACAACATAAACTTCAGGTCCTTAAAAAAAAAATCGACTTCAGCTACGTTCAACATGCAACAACAGATGATGAAGAATCTATATATCAAATATGGCATAGAATTGTCCAGAAAAAATAAATCACACATGACCTACACTATTAAGTGTTTCTTTTACAGTTTCATCAGTAAAAATTAGTTTAAAAGAAATTAAATTGATGATCGCTGAACTTATCTTTCAAAATAGGATGAGAAAAGTTCTATGATCAAATGCTGAAAAATAGCTCCATTATTCCCATTCTTTGAACATAATCCCTTGATCAAAATGCGTCATAACAATTTGAATGGAATAATATACAACTTTGATGAGAAGCAAGCTTGTTCCATTCTCATTCTTTGAGATGAGAAACAGTAATTGGTCCCAATTAGAGTTAAAAGGAGAGAGCAAACAATAGTACAAATGAACCCAATAATACCTTAGTAATAATATGAAAGTAGTTTGTTTAATATGCAAAACGTAGTTTGTTTAATTAAATCTCCAGAAGATGAAAGTATATGGATTCTATTAATTTTCTTAGGAGCATTAGCAATGGAAAAAGATGAAAAACAATAAAAAAATGGCTTTTCCCTAAAAAAAAAATGGCTTTGGAAGATGAAAAGGGTAAAAGATCAAAAAATTTAAACATTGGAACTGCTTTTCTTTTTATCAACACACGCATGTTTGATTCCCAATAACTATTTTTTTAAAATTATTTAATTCATTCATAATTAACAAATTAAAAAAAAATACTAATAGTAAATTAGACTAATAGTTTCCTCTTTTAGCAATTATTTAGGAAGAGTACGTTGGAAGGAATTGATCATAGAAGATAGAAGGACAAATGGCAAACTTGCTAAAATAATAATAAGCTTGCTTTATTATTATCTATAGATAGTTTCCTCTAAAGCAGCAACGGAGTAAAAAAAAATTACGAAGTCTTCTCCATTGCATCTTATGTATAAACTTGGTTTCACAAAAGAGGGTGATTGTGAACTAAACTAGCTAGCCTTTATGGTTGCAAAAAAGTGTAAAATCCGAGTCAACATCTTCTTCATTTTTTTCTACTATCAAAGTTTTAATAACATAAATACAATAATGTGGCATTTGGGGGTCCAATTATTTAATATACATTTCAAAACTATAGTAATGGAGATGGAAAATGGAGATAGAAAATTGAGAGGATCCCAACTCGTGGAATTTGTTTGATTTGATGGAAGATTGTTGAACACACATGTGAATCTCTCTTATGTCAATTGATTTGAACCCCAAATAAATCATAAACACCCACATTTGAAGAATGAAAACCCTTCATTTGCAAAAATTTAAAGAAGGAACCAAAACAAAAGTGAGTAAATGAAATAGATAGAGCAACCAACTTGCTTAAGTTCTCTACATATATATCTTTGCCCACTTTTTCTTCGGGTTTGTCATTTTTAATTTACAGATGTGTATGAGAGCTGTAAGATAGGACTTTAGATACCCATCTATAATCAAGATTCTACCAATCAAAAGATAGACTTTAGGTAATTTGTCCTGTCTTTTTGATTGGAATAGTTACTCATTTCTCAAGTATGATAAAATGCGATATGTTGCCTAGGAATAAATTTTTAGAAAGTTTGTATTTTGAGTTATCTTTCTAACAATAATGGTAATGTTGCTCTCGAATTCAGATATGCAACTATTCTAATTTTATAATGTAATTTGCTTTCAAATGTTTGAGAGAATAGTAAAAGTTCATCTTATTGCACTAACTAACCGAAGGCTATTGTATCTCTAAACAAGATAGAAAGAAAATCTAAACTCAAGAAAAACTTTCTAGTTTAGAAAAGTTTGATCATTCTCAATATCTAAAATGTGATTTTCAGTAGGAAAATATATGAGATAACTTTCCTTATTACTATCCGTAACTGAAAAGAGTTTTATGAGAGAATTTTTTTGGTATATGTACCCCAATCCTACTAAATACTCAACATTGATGTAACTTTAACTATCAATATTGTACAATTCTATTTGAGCAATCAAATGTGGATTAATACCAACAAAAATATATTAAAGTAAGGTTCCAATGCCATGCCAAACGTGGCAGAAAAATAACACCAAAAAAATGAACCATGTTTATAATTAAACCAGCTCCTTAGACCGTTACCAAAAATAATTCCTGATTTTAAAGTGACATGACCTAATTTAAATGTTTCAGCCAAATCGCATGTTGGTCATACAACATTACAACACAACTCAAAATCCTTTTTATTAAATTAAACTTCAAATCCATAACATATTATGTTTAGAAAGGCTACATAAAGAGATAATCCATAGCAATAAACCCAAACATCGATGTCACAATAATAAAAACCACATAAAATCTCATGAAGTTAAACATAAAACACAACATCGAAAAGAAATATCAAACAAAGTAAACAAGGAACTGTTCTCCAAATCCATTATCTCAAAATGAAGTCGCCACGAACTACAATTTGAAATCTTCCTGAGGGCCCACTGTGTACCTAACATGTACCAAACAGGTAAAAAAAAGACACATACTTAGAAGGTGTTAGTTCATAATAAATCATATGCATAGTGAGTATCAATTATTAAAAAATATTCTCATAAGATGATCTTTATAAGGTCACTCTCAATAACATAACTTCAACTCTAGCGACAAAATCTTAATGTTATATCCTTAAATCAACTTACTAATCCATCAAGTATGATAAAATTTATCGACAAGTATCTCATGTCAATGAGAGATTTTAATTCAATATATCATAAAGTAGCTCTATCAAAGTTTCCATCCTAATTAGTATTTTAATGACTCATGAATTATTATCTGAAACTATTGAGACATTCACATGTTTCTATACTATACAACCCAAGTATAATAATTGATTTCCTAATATCTTAAATACTGATACTCATAAAAATACAACTACAGCCATTATGAATTACCATACTCCTTAATCATTATAATCCAACTTTTTTACAAAAGAAATAAATCATTCTTTCATAATTAATGTCTAATACTCTATCAATAAATACTACAACATTCACTTTTGAAAACAACCCTCAAGACTCATCATAGAACATTTTAAAAACACTTGCTGAATTATTATTAAAATTATACAACTAATATTTCACAATTTCACGAGTCCTATCACAATTATCTGATACCGAGATATACTAAAATATTAGATACATAAAGAGAACATCTCTCTCATCAGAGAAATAGGATGCAACATGTTAGATAATAAAATATTGGGCTTAAGTTATTGGACTTTTATATTAGTAAGTTAGCAGTCTATTATATTTTATTATATATTGGTTTGTAATCTACATTATTGCAAGACCGTTGTTAATTATATTAGAAACCTAGCCGTCTCTTTGAACTCTATTGAAACTCTATATTGTTAACATGGTATACAGAGCATGATTTGACCCTCTTTAAATTGTTTGTAGCTTTCGCTATTGAGTTTCCAAAAGTTTGGGAATGTTGTGTGATTGATTTGGTTTAATTTCTTTTGGTTTGGTCTGTTTTGGTTTGTTTTGTTTCTTGTGCTTGAATAATTTCATGATAGTCTGGTTTAGTTTAATTTTGTTCATCCATTTGATTTTGAAGACAAAGTTGAAGTTGGATATATGAAACTATTGCTATATAGACACCACTTGCAACATTGGATTGAGAAAGTTGTCGTTAAAAAAAAGGAGTTGGATCGAGTATACAATTTGGAATTTGCTACCATAGTTGCGCTTGAAGTTATTGGATTAATTAAGAGGCAGATCGATAATAAGAAGGAAAAAAAAAGGGAGATCCACTCAATTTCGTTAATTTGGTGTGGTTGTTATGAAATTTTATGATAAATTGTATGAAAAACAAATCCTCAGCAACCAATTTCTTTGATGTTGCCTCTGCTGCACCAATCTCATCCATTTGATTAATCTAACGGCTTGGATATAAAGTATAAGCACAAAATTAAAAACAATTGAATTTTCCCTTTTCTTGTACGAATTCCCTCTGTATGAAACCATTGAGTGTCATCGAGAGAGAAAGAGAACAAGAAGCAGTCTAACAATCGACCCATGGTGACAGTTTGTTGATGGGATTGATTTTGTTGGTAACTCAAACACTTTGGATTTGGTCTTAAAATTGCAATTGATTTTGCTGCAAAGTTTGTTCTTCAATTTGTAGATTTTGATGTTAACTATTGAGATCTATTATGTTGCTCGTGTCTTTGTAACACATGTTTTGATGAATCCTGTTATTATTCAATCATATGTTGTTGCCTTGTATGGTTTCAATTGATTTGGAAATCTTAATAGTTAGGAGTAACATTGTTGAACAACATGAATATTGAGGTGTTGAACAAAATTGAATAAAATATATTATTATATAGAAACACAGAATTGTAAGAAATGAAAAAAAATGATCGGCCTGAATATTAAGAAGAAGGATGCACATAAGTGTGAGAGTTCCTGAGAAAGATGGAAAGGCATAGGTATTGGCTGGGGCAAAATGTTTTTACTTCATGTTATATCTATGTTGTTGGATTTGTTTGATGACCGAGATGGAACAGCAGAGAAACTGGCCGTCGAGGATCCAGATCCTAAATTGTATGTCTAATTCGAATGCAAAAACGAATTGCTATTAATATGCTTGGTGCGGCTATCCTAGAAGTTTTGGTAAATGGTGGTTTGATCAAAGTTGCTTATTTGGTTGTTTGTGTCTCCAATTTTTGACAGGGCTTTGAATTTGGTTTGGATCATTTTGGTTCACACTTGTTCTTTAATTTGTCTTGGTTTGGTTTCGTTCGATTTAGCTTGGTTTAGCTTGATTTAGATTTGTTTGGTTTTGTCTGGTTCTGGTTGTTTGGTTAGTCAAAGATAATTTTCACAATTGGTTTGTTTGTTTGGTTGTTGAGTCGAATGCTCATAATTTAGTTGTTTGGTGAGTTAAGTGTTCACCATTTGGTTGTTTGATTGATTATGTGTGTGTGTGTGTGTGTGTGTGTGTTTGATGGTTTATCTCCCTATTGGTTTCTTATGTTTGATTGTCTCTCTATTGATTCATTTGATTGATTGGTTATCCCTGTTTGATTCTTCTGATTGATTGTTTCTCCCCCTTTTGATTCTTATGATTGATTGCACGTCTCCCTGCTGATTCTTATGATTAATTGCTTCTCTCTCTCTCTCTCTCTCTCTCTCTCTCTCTCTCGGCTCTTCTGTTTGGATGCTTCTCTTTTTGTTTGGTTTGATTTGACTTGATTTTTTTCTTTGGCTGGTTGATGGTGATGGTTGTTGGAGCTCTCTATGAAGATAACTCAGTTCGGTTGCTGCTCTCCGTTGGTTCTGCTATCAGCTGATTTGGTTTATTTTCTGGGTTAATTTGTAACAAGCTTAAAGCTTAGAAGCTTTAGCTTAAGGGGTATTGTTCGAATTTAAAATTATTTAGCATGTTTTTCGTATTTTGTTTGACAAACTCACAATGTTTCTTGTTGATGCATTATGAGTTTGAGGGTAGGTGTTAGATAATAAAGTATTGGACTTAAGTTATTGGACTTAAGTTATTGTGCCTATATATTAGTAAGTTAGTAGTCCATTGAGTTTTGTTATATGTTGGTTTGAAATCTATGCTATTGCAACACCATTGTTAATCATATTAGAAAGACATTGTCTCTTTGTTCTCTATTGAAACCTTATATCGATAATACAACATACAATATTCAATTTAATCATATCAAGGTAAAATAATATTAAGCATAATCCATGAAGCAGGGACCTTAATATACACAATGTGCACTATTTAGTAATTAAATCATAAACACAAATTACGAACCATTATAAATAATGTACAAAAAGGTCAAGGGCCAACCTTTTCATCTAAGTCTACTTATTACCCATGATTATGTCAATATCTTCTTCTCCTTAATAAATATTTACCATAACTCAATAGAGAAAATATCACAATGATTATGATAGCTCCATTCTCAACCCAACAATGAGCAAAGATCACACTATCCATAAAAATATAAGGATAAATCTTTGTCACAAGAGGATGGAAAAACAAAATAATTTTCAAAGAACAATTCCCCAAATCTCCATAAAAGTAAGATTTGAATGATTTTTCGTCCTTTTTGTTTGATAAAAAAATATTGTAAAATTTAGAAAGTAATTACTAGAAATTACATCAATCCATTATATGTATAGTGCGTATGTATAAACATCTCAATCACAAAATTATACCCCTAATGAACATAAATATGCATTTTCATTCGTGAAGAGTAAAAAATTTCTTAAGCCGCACAATTCTTAGAAGTATCAATAATTAAAAATTAATTGAGTTAAATATAATTAAAAGCAGGCTCAATATGATCAAAACACATCGGATATTTAAATTACCTCAATTCTTCTTAGTGTCGTGAATGAGGCATTCAAGGGAGTTCATCCGAGAAGATAAAAATGCAATACTAGTTTCAATCTGATCAAACCGTTCTTCCATAGATTGTCGCAGGTTCTCCAATTGAGATAAGAACAGCTCCCAGTGATCATCTCGAGCAACATTTGTAAGTTCACAAGGAGACTCCATTGTAGTCATAAGAATTTTCTCCTCATGACGACTTTCAACATAATATTCCCCATCAGCTGTCTTGCCTAATTCTAGGACAATAAATGTATCAACTTCAAAGATTATTCCATTCCCTCGGTCCGATTGTGTTTTGGGACGATTCATTTGAAAGAATCTGGTTTAGGGTTTTGATATTTCAAGATCAATTTGATGGTTTGAGGAATTGTTTAGGTGAGATCAAGGAGGACAAAAAGTTATATTTGTTGATCAAAGAAATAGAGTACGAATATTGGATTTGTGGGATTAGGGTTGATGGGTTTACACAGAACAAGGAAAATGAAGCAAATCTGTGTTCTAAATATCGAAAAATTGTCCATTTCTAACGTAATATTTTATATTTTCACTATTGACTTAATAAGTAATATATTAAATTAAATATTTTAATAATCACTTTAACTTTTTAATTATCAATATAGCTTCATATTTTGCTTAATTGTAAAATTATTTTCGGTAATTAATGCATAACTTCAAAATTTCCGTCCATGTACATTATACTAATATGTCTTTTTACGTATATTTTATTTTATAGATTAATTAAACTATAGAAACTATATGAATGAAAATAAATATAATTATTTTAATATAATCAACCGGTTGTGCTTCATAAAAGCTAGATGGTGCCACAAATGTTAGCACTCTTACCGTTTGTGAAAGCTCGATTGGTTTATGTTGACATGGCCTTCTAGTTACTAATAATGATAGTTGATCCATAATGACAAGACTCTTTGTAGATCTCAAGTGCATACGCCAAACATAGTCTTGACATGAAGTACTGATTTTTTTAGTGGTAAAGACATTATTTTCCCATTGGTCGTGGAAAATTTATTGATGGAGCAAGAATCTAGTCGAGGTATTGGCTGCAATCCTCAATTGTGACTCCATTTTCTCCAAACGACCATGTCAAGGAAGAAACTTTGTTAGAACAAGAATGGTTCACACAAGTCATCTAGGATTTTGATGATAACAAAGTATTGAAGAACAATTGAATATTAACATATGTTCAAGTGTGCAGATTTAAGGACAAGTCTATCATAAAGAATGAACATATGAAGAGCATCAGAAGGAACATGATAAGTTTAGAAGACTATGGTAGAAGATCTAAAGGAAGGTCAACCAAAAAGTCAACGTCCTTAGAAGAAGGATGCCTTAGAGAAGCTGGAGAGTTATCTCAACAGATTCAGTGTAGGACATCAGACTCAGAATTCGACTAGTATAATTGGATATGAGGGACCCAAAATCCATGTAAGCTTTGTCTTATTATGTGATTTATCCCTATCATAGTATTCGATAGAGCAATTCTTTTGTCTTCTTCTGTCTACATGTGCAAACAGACAAAGGACCTCAAGAACAACGAGAATGCGATGGATAATTCTTCCTTCAACAAAGGAAATTCAAAGGATATTTCAACGGAATTATTCATATCAAGTAAAGGGTCAATGTTGTTGACTGAAGCTTCTCAACAACTCTATTTGCGCTTGCACTCTTCTAAAACATCTCTAAAATTACTACCTATATAAGAGCTGAAAACCTGAAGAAGAAGTAACAAGACTCTGTTATTTTTCTATGCCATTACTCTGTCAAATCTAATAGCGCAAAACACTTAAGATTTTAGCTTTGAAGTTCATATCTCATAAATCCTAAAGAGTCTGTTCATTTGTTCAGTTTACACTACCAATGTTAAATCCAATGTAAGAGCAAATTAATTTTTTTTACAGTTGTGTAAACATTTTAAAAAGTCTCTCGCCTGCGTGCTTTAGCATATAAATCTCTTGGTGAAACCTTGAGCACCTAGGAGTCTCAGCCAGTTGTGATTGAGCAAGGGAAAGTCTTAAGAAGTTGTGCTTAAGCAAAGGGGAGTCTTTTGGAGTTGTCCTTGAGTAAGAAGTCTTTAGGTAGAGTCCTAGAGCAGGAAGTCTTTAGCAGTTGTGCTTAAGTATAAAATTCTCTAGCACTTGTGCTTGAGCATTGAGAAGTATATTGGAAGTGTCCTTGGGCAATTTGAAATCCATAGTGATTATAGTGAAATACTTTTGAAGTGCAAGGAGACTGGACTACTCCTTTGTTGTGGGAGGATCCAGTATAAAATTGCTTTGTGTCTGCT